>Ga0056115_1000017_pt1 | contig 125970 bp, 123 predicted proteins | sample WorMetOlspDAHAB1_FD_77007 | JGI IMG/M metagenome (GOLD analysis project Ga0056115, IMG submission 77007) | Marine gutless worms symbiont microbial communities from Max Planck institute for Marine Microbiology, Germany - Olavius sp. DAHAB.1 ...
CGAACTCAGCAGTGAAACGGTTCATCGCCGATGGTAGTGTGGGGATTCCCCATGTGAGAGTAGGTCATCGCCAGGCTTCCAAATCAAAACCCCTGTAGAGCAATCTGCAGGGGTTTTCTTTTTTCGGCTGATCAGCTTCTCACGACTTAAGCTGCCGGACCGCCGACCACCCCCTGGAGATAAACCCGCGGTTACAGTTGTTGTACGCGCGCGTGCTTTTCGGTTGTAATAGCAATCCCCTGCGGGGGGTAGTTGATTGAGAGGGCCGGAGCCCAGACATCTTAGGCGTATTCGGTTCACTTCACCCGCTCCATATGTTCGGAGGTAAGACCATGGCAAGACTCGGTTACGTCACGCTGGGTACCAATGACCTGGAAAAAGCAGCGGCGTTCTACGACGAACTGTTAGGCAGTATCGGTCATACTCGCATCTTCCAGGATGAGAATGGCTTCATCGCCTGGGGCGTTTCGCTCGAGGAACCTGCCCTGGCTATCACACCGCCCTTTGATGGCAACCCCGCCACCGTGGGAAATGGCGTGATGGCAGCTATGAACATGGAATCCAAGGAGGCAGTGGATGCCTTCCATGCCAAGGCTATCGAACTGGGCGCCACCGACGAAGGGGCTCCAGGGCAGCGCATCGAGGGATTCTACGCGGGTTATTTCCGCGACCTGGACGGCAACAAGCTGAACGCGTTTATTTTTGCGTGAAGTGCGGGGGTCGTTTACGCGATCCCCTTTTCTACCGGTACCTTGTATAAGTTGCGTTCATAATTGGCCCTAAATCCCCGGTGTTTTAGCCCTTATCCGCTCCGCCGCATCCGCGGTCCGCAATATCGCAAATCGCCTACAGGCATCATCAACTCGATATATCTTTAGTTGCGGCTCAAATCTAACGACCCTTAGGCGGTGTCATGCCGGACGCTAATGACCCGTCGTTGATGAATAAGAAAGATAACGCAGCTTACCCCTATGGCTGCTGTTAGAGGCTGAGGTGCATCCCATGAATAATTTCAAGCGTGCGTGGACGGGTGTCTGCGTTTCCTTCCTTGGTTTGTTAGTGCTTGGTACGACCACGTTGACTGCCAGTGCACAAACTTCGCCGCCAGTCGTCATAGACGACTTTGAAGATGGCGATGCCTCTGACTGGGGTTTTTTCGGCGGTAGCGGCGCCGGTGGTGGCGGTGGGGCACTCGACGACAGGCCCAAGGAAGGCAGCTATTACCTCAGTACCGGCTGGGGTGGCGGCGGTAGCGCCAGTGTTTTCTACGGCGGCTTCTTCCGGAACTTCGACAACAGCGCGCAGGCGGCCCCGCCGGCCGACCCATGGTTCAACGTCTGGGTACTCAACCAGAGCGATGCGACGGTCGATCAGTTCACCCTGGAAATCACCCTGCGCGAAGACCTGAACGGTGATGGCTGGACCGATGGGGCCGAGGATTCCATCCGACTGGATGCTGTCTTTACCAGTGCCGAGTTCGACGACCAGTGGGTGCTGATCAGCGCTCCCCTGGGTGATTTTGCCAACCTGGCCACGGGCGGTGACGGAATCTTCAACGGCAGCCTGGACGAGGTGGTAGTTGTCGTGGCCGGAGTAGCCGGTGGTGACGGGTCCGTGGTCGAAGTGGATTTTGACCAGTTTGCATTCACCTCCGGTGGTCCTCTTGCTGAGGATTCGTCCACCGTCGTGTTCGACGACATGGAGCATGGCAATCCGGGCGCCAACGGCTGGTTCAGCTTCGGTGGTGCTGTTGGCGGTGGTGGAATTGCCCCCAATACAAGCGATTTGCCGCCCAGCAATGGCGGCGCGTTCTCGCTGGAGACCGGTTGGGGCTCCGGTGGTGTGCCGGGCTTCTTTGGCGGCTTCGGCCGCACCAACCCCGTCGACCTGAGTGGCACGGATCACTTCAATTTCTGGATCAACCCTAACGACGGCCAGGACTACACCCTGGAGATTAATCTGCAGGAGGATGACAACGGCGACAATGGAATCAATGCACCCGACGACGATGAGTTCCAGTACAACTGTGTTGTCTCACCGACGGGGCCCTGTGCGGTCAGCGGTGGCGGTTGGCAGCTGATCTCCATACCGCTGGAGGACTTCGTCGACGACAATTCCTTCCTGACCGGCGGCAACGGTGTTCTCGATGCGGATGCAGCGGGTAACGGGCAATTGATCAATGTTGTGATAGCGGTCATCGGCAACAGCGGTTCGGACGTCAATTTCCGCACCGATTACTGGGCTTTCTCCGACGGTCCACTGGCGGAAAACAGCCAGCTGGTCGATGACTTTGAGAACGGTCTGCCGGAGGGTTCAGACGTCAACGGTGTACCCATAGGTTTTTACACCTTCAGTGACGGCAGCCCGATTGCCATCGCGACGACGGCTGCACCGCCGGCCCCCGTACCGGGTTCTGCTGCCGCCAATGACGTACTGGCCATGACCGGCACCGTGGATCTCTTTGCCGGATTCATTCACGGCTTCGAGAACGAGGCCCTGGATACCTGGGTAACCCAGGACTGGAGTGGTTTCGTGGGCCTGCGCTTCTGGTTCTACGGCCAGAACACCGGCAATACCCTGTTCCTGGACGTGATCGACAATCGCAACCCGGGTTCGACCACGGATGACGCGGAACGTTTTTCCGTCAGCTTTGTCGACGACTTCAGCGGCTGGCAGTTACTGCAGTTCCCTTTTGCCAGTCTGAATCGCAAGGAAATCGGCAACGGCGCGCCCAACGATGGCTTTACCCTGACCCAGGTATACGGCTGGGCGGTGGGCACTTTGACCACCCAGGGAGAAGTTACCTACTACATCGATAACGCCGAACTGTATGGCACGGCGGAAATACCGGCGTTGGCGGTCTCCTTCACGTCCAGTGGGTACGGCATCGAGGAGGGTACCAGTGGTGTGGTTGGCGTCGCTCTCAACCGGCCCATGAACAGCGATGATCCGCTGCAGGTGTCAGTTAACTACGCCTCCGAACCGGCGACTGCTGTACCCGGTCGGGACTATACGCCTACCTCCGGTACGCTGACCTTCGTTAATGGCGGCCCGTCCGAACTCAGCTTCACGCTGGATACAGCGGATAACAGCGACTGGGAGGGCAACAAGAGCATCGACCTGGTGCTTTCCGATGCGGTGGATGTGGAGACCGGTTTCACGCCGCGGGCAACGGCCTTCATTGTTGAAGACGATGAGTTCGATCCGAATGTAGTCGACCAGTTCGAAAGCTTCCCCTATCTGTGGGACAGCAGTGAGGATGTCAGCCTCGCCAACCTGGACGTGAACGCCGGCGACCCGCTGGCGCGGCCCGGACAGGACGCCATAGAGGGCGTATTGCAGGCCAACGGACCGCAGACCGTCGACGTGGCGGTATCGCGCAATTACTGCCCGATCAAGAATCGCGATGACGACGATGATGACGACGACGAGGGCGATGACGATGACGACGATGACGGCCGCCGGGGTGATGACGACGATGATGATGGCTACGGGGATGACGATGACGACGATGAGGATCGGAATAACCGCATCGTTCGTGTCTCACTGCTGACAACCGACAGCTTTGATGCGCTCAGTGTCGACCACACCACGGTGACCCTGGGCAACGCCCGGGAAATCCATGTCAAGAAAAAGACCGGCGAGCCCAAGCGTCATGAGAAAGATGTTGACCGCGACGGCGATGTTGACCTGGTCTTCCACTTCCGCTTCAGCGAAACCGGCATCGACTGTGAGTCGGGCGTTGTGCCGCTCAATGGGCTGACCTTCGATGGCCAGGCTGTTACCTCGGGTGGCTCCGATGCGGGATTCATGCGTGACTTCCCGGATGCCGCCAACTGGTCCCAGGGGGATGCGCTGACCTTCTGGTACTACGGAACCGGCAGCGGCACCCCGGTCACGGTCCAGCTTAAGGACAACCGAGCTCCTGATCCCGGCCCGGCTGGCTGGGGGCTGGTATGGAGTGAGGAGTTCAACGAGCCGGCGGGCACACCGCCGAACCCGGATATCTGGACCTATGAGATCGGTGACGGTAGCCGCAATGGTATTCCCGGCTGGGGCAATGACGAATTGCAGTACTACACCGACGATCCGGCTAATGCCGCCACCGACGGCCAGGGGAATATGGTGCTGACAGTGCGCGAAGCAGACGGGTCACTGGACTGCTACTACGGACCCTGTGATTACAGCTCGGCCCGCATCATTTCCAAGCGCAAGGCTGAATTCGCCTACGGCCGTATAGAGTCGCGCATCCTGGTGCCCGAGGGCGGGGGTATCTGGCCCGCGTTCTGGAGCCTGGGCACCGATATCGACCTGGTGAACTGGCCGCAAACCGGCGAGATCGATTTCATGGAGTTCGTCGGGCGCCTGCCGAACGAGATTTTCGGAACCGTTCACGGCCCCGGATATAACGGTGGCAACGCCTACGGTAACATCTATGACTTCGGGGAGCCGGTGTTCAATAACTACCACACCTTCACCGTTGAGTGGCAGCCGGACCTCATTAACTGGTATGTCGACGGCATTCACTATCACACGGCGACCCCGGCAGACGTGCCTGGCCCCTGGGTATTCAACGATGCCGTATTCCTGCTGCTCAATGTAGCTATTGGCGGCAACTTCGGCGGTGCGGTCGATCCCGATATCCCACTGCCAGCGTCGATGGCAGTTGACTACATCCGCGTCTACCAGGCGCCGGATACCGCGGAGCGTTTTGAGGCGACTTTCGTGGACGATGTTCCGGGGTGGCGCCAGGTGGAAGTGCCGTTCAGTGACTTTGTCCGTAGTGCCGAGCAGCCAGCCGGTGCGCCGGACGACGGACTCGGACTGGAGCAGGTCTGGGGCTATGGCTTCAAGTTGACTGAGGGCGGCTCCCTGTTACTCGACCAGGTGAGCGTGCAGATTCCGCCACCGCCAAGCGCCATCACCGTAAGCAGCTTGGCCGACAGCGGTGAAGGCTCCCTGCGCCGCGCACTGGAGAATATCGCCGACGGCGGCACCATCAGCTTCGATCCCGGCCTGACGGGCGGCACATTGTCGCTGACCTCCGGGCCACTTGCGCTCAGCCGGGACGTGGTGATCGATGGTGCGGGTGCTCCCGGTATCAGCATCGATGGTGGCGGCGCCGATCGCCTGATGATTGTGGATGCCGGCGTCACCGCCAGTGTCAGCGGCCTGGCCTTGACCAATGGATACGGTTTCCAGCTCGCGGGCGGGATTCTCAACAACGGGGTTCTCACGCTCGATCGTTTCACCGTCTCCGGTAATACCATGACCACGGATGCCGGCGACTTCTGGCAGGGTGGTGGCGGCATCTACAACGGTGACGGCAGTACGCTGAATCTCGTTGACAGCACTGTGGCGAACAACAGCAGCGGCTGGACCGGCGGGGGCATTTATTCGTTCTTCAATACCAATGTACTCATCCAGCGCAGCACGGTCAGTGGCAACGTGGCTGCCGACGTTGGCGGTGGTATGCGTAGCCTGGGCAACGTCACTATCCTCAACAGCACCGTCAGTGGCAACACCTCTACGGCCTGGCACGGCGGGGCGGCGTTCATCACAGACGGTACCGTGGACGTGATCAACAGCACAGTGACCGCCAACATCGCACCGGCGGGGACGGCGGGCGGTTTCTTCGTCGGCACCTTTACCGATACTGGTGCGGCCCTGAATCTCAGCAACAGTATCGTGGCGAATAATAACGACCTCGAATGTTTCCAGGGCTTCTTTGGCGGCGGTGCAGTCAGCCTGGTATCCGAGGGCTATAACATCGACAGTGACGGTACATGCAACCTCCTTGCCGCCGGCGATCAGCCCGGTGTCGACCCCCTGCTGGCGCCGCTATCAGACAATGGCGGCCCCACGCTGACTCATGCATTGGATGCAGGCAGTGCAGCGATCGATGCCGCGGGTAATGCCGCCTGCCCGGCCACCGATCAGCGCGGTGTTACTCGGCCGCAGGGCGCGGCTTGCGATGTGGGTGCGTTCGAATCGGCACCCTGACTGTCCGATAAACTCCCGGTCATCGATGCGCCATTCGGCGCATCGATTGACGACATTCTGCCTCCGGGGAGTTGATCTCCAATGTGATATGGTGCACTATAACACTATAGTGCTTGGTTTGCGCACTCAGGTCCATAGCCCTGTTTTTTTGGAGGTCACCATGAAAGTTTTCACCAGATTCCTGGTCATTGCAGCCATTGTCGGAATGCTGCCCGCCTGTGTCATCGTCAACGGAGAGCCGGGGTGGGGTCACCACGACTGGAAGGACGAGCAGCGGGAAAACCGCGAGATCATCGCCGGACTGGATATCGGCATGCAGCGCAGCGAAGTCGTCAGCCGCCTGGGTACACCGAATTTCTCGGAAGCGTTTACTCGTGATGGCGAAGAATTCCGGGTTCTGTTCTTCCGCACCCAACACCGTCACTCCGACGGCGATACCACGCGAGACGAAACTACCCCCCTGGTATTCAGGAACGACAGCCTGATCGGCTGGGGTGACGACGTACTCGCGTCGATCATGTAGGCGCCAGGGGATCGCCGGCGCCGTAGAAGAAGCCCGTATCGGTCTGTTGCTTACGGCGATCAACGGTCGCCGACGCCTTGTCGGCGGGTACCCTGGCATAATGACTGACGAGGCTGAAGCGTGAAGCATCGGCGTCCAGGATCTCGCCGCCTGCGTGGATGAAATCGCCGTGCCAGAACAGGATATCCCCGCGGCGTGCACAGAAACTCCTGGCTTCGATACCGTTGCTTTCGCAAAGTTGCTCCAGGTAGGTGGCGTAGTCCGGGTAGTTTCCGGCGAAGCTCTCCAGGGTTCGCTTCTCCAGCAAGTGTGAGCCCGGATAGATCAGCAGCGCGCCATTGCGCTCATCGGCATCTTCCAGGGCGATCCAGCTGGCTGCCAGGGTGCTGCGCTCGTAACCGCCCACCCAGGGCGGGTCGACCAGGAACAGGTCGGAGTGTGCGCGCTGCTGGCTCGAATACTGGTAAGTCAGGGTTTGCAGGCAGGTCACCGGATCGATCCCAAGGGCGCGGAAGAAATCGCGAACACAGGGATGCAGAATCAGTCGTCGCGCCGGTAGGCGTCGACCTGTTCTGTTAGCGAGGCGCTTACCGGCATGGTGGTTATAGACACTCCACTGATTACTGCTTCAGCTTTCCTTGCAATGGGCAGCGAGGTCCCGGGCGGTGTCGCGACTGATATCCGGGCAGGTCATCGGGAAGATTTCCGTGCCGTGGATAGTGCCCATCACCTGGCGACAGCGCGCTGACACACCGGCGCGCAACAGCAGGCGGTAAAAATTGATTCCCTCGTCACGCAGCGGATCGCATTCGTTAACGCTTATAACAGTCGGCGGCAGACCTTCCACTTCGACCTCTGTCGCGAATCCCGGCCAGGCCAGCGGGTTGCGCGCCTCCAGCTCCTCGATACCGTAGGCCATGGCGCCGGTGTTGTTGTGCAGGTCGAGCAGCAGGCCGTTGTTCTCGGTGGAGGAGGGATTTTCCGGCAGCGGCCAGATGCCGGCGATGTAGGGGCACAGTGCATAGAGGCCGGTGACCAGGCCAATATCGCCGTCGCGTAACAGTTTCATGCCCGTGGCCAGGGTCAGGTTGCCGCCACCGCTCTCGCCGGCAACGATGATGCGCGAGCTGTCGATATTCAGTATTGCCGCATTGGCGTGCACCCATTTCAGGCCGGACACGCAATCGTTGAGACCGGCGGGATAAGGCGCGACTTCAGGAACCGAGGAGGGCGTGATCGCGTTGCGGAAATCCACCATGGCCACCGCTACGCCCTGGGCGGCGATGATACGCCCCCAGGCCTTGTAATTGCCGTCGTAGCAGGACATGGCCTGCATGCCGCCGCCGTGTATGTAATAGACACAGGGCAGGGTTTCTTCCGAATCCGGCCGGATGTACTGGATGTTGATGCTGTTGCCGTCGGGCTGGGATGTGATTGACTCACTGCGTGTCACCAAACCGGCCGAGGACGCGACCTCCTCGGTATCGCACAGGTTCAGGAAAGCCTGCAGGCCCTCGCGCATGGCGATGCCCTCGGGGGAATTGGCGTCCGCCAGTAACTCATCGCGGCTGGCGACATCGGTGGCATTGCCGATCCCGAAATCCACTCCGCCAAACAGCGCCTTGATGCGGGGGTCGATCCGCGGGTCCTCTGCGATCGAGTTAGCCATGGATTTGGTCTCCAGTTCATGCAATCAGGGGCTGTCATGATACCCAGTTGAACCACAGAATACGCCACCCACGGTGCAATTCGTTATGATGGGCTGATGTGGGAGAAATTTGCCTACCCGGTCTGCCTGGCGTTCGCCATGGCCGGCGGATGGATTGCACTCGAAGCGGGTATTGCACCCTTCGTGATCTACGGTGTCGTCAGCGTGGCGACGCTGCTGTTTGTGATCACGGGCGAAATCCTCAGGACCTACGAGCCTGCCTGGAAGCCGCGCCTGAAAGATAACTACTACCCGGATGTGGTGACGCTGCTGCTCAATAACTTCTTACTGCAGAGTCCGGTAGTACAACTGATTATCGCCGGTGTGGCGCTGCAGCTGGCGGGAGGTGGCTTGCAGCTCTGGCCTGAAGAGTGGCCGCTGCTGCAGGCGGTCCTGGCCCTGGTGCTGGGCGAGTTTGGCGCCTACTGGTGGCACCGGGCAAGCCACGAGCTGCCCCTGTTGTGGCGCTTCCACAAGATCCACCACAGCCCGGGTCGGCTCTACTGGCTCAATGCCACCAAGTTCCACTACGTGGATGTGACCATCCTGCAAACATGCACCGTTCTGCCCGCGCTGCTGTTGGGCGCCAACCAGGAATCAATCCTGTTTATCACCCTGTTCTCGATCTTCCATGGCTACTGGCAGCACGGCAATACCCGGCAGTCCCTGGGGCTATTGAATTACTTCCTGTCCAATGCCGAGCTGCACCGCTGGCATCACAACCTCGATCCCGCCGTGGCCAACCACAATTACGGCAGCAACCTGATTATCTGGGACCTCGTCTTCGGCACCTATTTCTGGCCCGAGCGCGACCACGGTGATGCCCGCGGTGCGCGCATCGAGGATATTGGTATAGCCGAGCGGGATTACCCCACCGACCCCTTTCGCCACCTGGTGCAGCCCTTTAGCCGCAAGGGCTAGCGCAGTTGCCCGAATGGCGGGATTTTACTGATTCACGTGATCTTGAGCTGGAGCAAAGCGCGCCCGGGTTGATTTGTTAATCTGAACTGATAACAGCAAGGGGCGCACATCGGCATGTCCGGCAAAAACACCATCCGCTTCGGCGCACTGGTCCGGGAAATCACCCTGAACCAGAAGGAGCTCAGTTACCGCGAACTCTCACCGGAGATCGTGAAGGACGCCAGTGGTAATGAGTTGCCCTGGACTCCGCCAAAACTGAAGCTTCGACCGCTGGACGTTTACCGGCTGGTGCAACCCTATGTCTCAGTCAGGCTGCTCGACCAGGTCAAATCGGTAGTGCCGCTGGCACTGTACCTGGTGGCCTTTCAACTGTTCATATTGCGCCAGGGCATTGAGGACTCCTGGGTTATCAGCGGCGGACTGCTCGCGGTCATCATCGGGCTGATGTTCTTCATGGAGGGGCTGAAGGTTGGCCTCATGCCCTTCGGTGAGCTGATCGGAAACATCCTGCCCTCCAAGTCCAGGTTGCCCGTCGTCCTGCTGATCGCTTTCCTGCTGGGCATTGGCGTGACTTTCGCAGAACCGGCGATCGGTGCCCTCAAGGCCGCCGGCGCCATTGTCGACGTGGAGAGTGCTCCCTACCTCTATGCCCTGCTCAATAACTGGACCACGCCGCTGATTCTCTCGGTGGGTATCGGCGTGGGTCTGGCGGCAGTTATTGGTACCCTGCGCTTTCTTTACGGTTGGAGTCTCAAACCGCTGATTTACCTTTCCCTGGTGCCTACCCTGGGCCTGACCCTGTTCATCATGGCCGACGAGGAGCTCGGTAAGATGCTGGGCCTGGCCTGGGATTGTGGCGCTGTGACCACCGGGCCGGTTACCGTGCCCCTGGTGCTTTCCCTGGGAATAGGCATCGCCAGTGCTGCCGGCAAGGGGCGCTCATCCCTCTCCGGTTTCGGGATCGTCACCCTGGCATCCCTGTTCCCGATAATCGCGGTGATGTTGCTGGCCCTCTATGTTGCCTCGGTAGAAACACCGGAGATGATCATCGAAGCGGCGAAGTTGGCGCAGGTCGCCGCCGCACCCGGCTGGCAGGAGCAAACACCCTATGTCGAAATCATCGGCGGGGTCCGGGCGATTATTCCCCTCGTGCTATTCCTGTTGTTCATCATGCGCTTTGTGCTTGGCGAACCCCTGCGCAATACACGGATGATCGTCTACGGCATCACCCTGTGTGTGCTGGGCATGATCATTTTTAACCTGGGCCTGAGTTACGGGCTGGCCAAGCTGGGCGGGCAGTCCGGCGGCCTGGTGCCGGCGGCGTTCACCGAAGTGGATACGGTGCGCGATTCACCCCTCTATGTTTTTGCCCTCGGGCTCTCTATCGCCGTGCTCTTTGCCTGGGTACTGGGCTTCGGGGCGACCCTGGCGGAACCTGCCCTCAATGCCCTGGGCATGACGGTGGAAAATCTCACCAATGGTGCGTTCCGGAAATCGCTGCTCATGTACGCGGTGTCTTTCGGTGTCGGTTGCGGCATAGCCCTGGGCGTCCTGAAAATCATCTATAACATACCGATTGCCTGGATGATCCTGCCCGGGTACGCGCTGGCAGTGGTGCTGACCTGGCTGTCCTCCGAGGAGTTCGTCAATATCGCCTGGGACAGCGCCGGCGTCACCACCGGGCCCATAACGGTGCCGCTGGTATTGACCATGGGCCTGGGCTTCGGCGACGCGGTGGGTGCCATCGAGGGCTTTGGAATTTTGTCCATGGCCTCCATCGGGCCCATCATCGCAGTTATGGCGACAGGCCTGTATGTGCGCTGGAGTGTGGAGCGGCGGCACCGCTCGGAAGACAAACTGATTGAAGCAACGGAGGCAGCACCGGCATGAGTGTGCACGACATTACCGTTCTGACGGATGTGGCGTTGATTACCTGCATTGTGCAGCGCGGCAACGCCGATGCCATTGTTACCGCCGCCCAGGAGGCGGGCAGCCAGGGGGCGACGGTTTACTATGCGCGCGGTGCCGGGGTGCGCGAGCGGCTCGGTGTATTGGGCGTGGCAGTGGAAGTCGAAAAGGAAGTAATAACCATCGTGGTCGCCACCGACCAGGTAGACCGGGTGTTCGAGAAGATGTATATCGCCGGCAAGCTCGACACGCCGGGCATGGGCTTCATGTACGTCACGCCGCTGGAAAAGGCGGCCACCTATATTCCGCAGGAAATTGCGGAAAAGCTGCTGCAAAAAGAAAGCTGAGGGTCCAGCCATGAGTGGATTGAGTTCGAGGACCGACAAGCTGATCACCTGCATCCTGCCCAAGGGTGTGGCGCAGCCAATGCTGGAGAAACTCAAGCAGGAGCGGGGCATTACCCGGGTCAATATCAACTCCGCCCGTGGCTCGGGCAAGATTACGCCGCTGGCGTATCGCGGTCTCGGCGGCCAGACCGAAAAAGAGTTGTTGAACGTGGTTGTACAGGCTGCTGAGGCCGATGCAGTGTTTGAATACATCTACCTGGAGGCGGAGATCAACCGGCCCCACGGCGGGCTCATGTATATGAGTCGCCTGTCGCTGGCCACGCCCCTGCTCTTGCCCGATCTTCCCGAGGAAGCCTGATAGCGGACCGGCGAGACCCGCTTGCAGCAAATCGCGTCTGGCCCCAGAATTCAGCACAATAAAAACAACAGGACCTTCCTATGATCCACTCCAGCGCCGGAGTCATGTTCACCCTGGTCGCCATTGCCGCATTCTGGTTTTTCGTGGAAAAGAAAACCAGGTGGCCGGTGTTCAATTTTCTGCCGCCGCTGCTGTTCATCTACGCAACGCCGATTATTCTCAGCAACACCGACATCATTTTCGGCATGGGCAGCAAGGTTCTGGTCAATTCCTCCCCGGTCTATACCGGTATGCGCGAGTTTGGCCTGCCCATAGCCATCTGCCTTATGTTGCTGTCGGTCAATGTACCTGCGGCGGTTCGTGTCATGGGCGGCGGTGTGGCGGTGATGCTGATGGGAACAGCCGGTGTTGTTATCGGCGGCGTATTTTCCTACTGGCTGGTGCACAGTTTTCTGCAACCGGATGCCTGGAAGGCTGTCGGTACGCTGGCCGGCAGCTGGATCGGCGGTACCGGGAATATGGCGGCCGCGCACGTCGCACTCGAAGGTGGACCCGAGCACCGGGGTCTGGCGGTGCTGGCCGACAACCTGGTCTACGCGGTCTGGCTGCCGATCCTGCTGGGATCGCGTGGTTTTGCCGACAAGTTCAATGCCTGGGCGCGGGTGCCCGAGGACCGGGTTGCGAAAATGGAAGAGGCAGCGGTCGCCATGGGCGTGAAGGATCACCCACCCACCATGCGCGATTACCTGAACCTGGGCTTCACTGTTGATTGCGCCCTTGTTGCCAGTGATTGAAAACGTCCTGTCGACCTCCACCTGGGTCATTCTGTTGATCACTACCTTCAGTCTTGTACTGTCGGTAACCCCCGCCCGCAACATACCGGGCTCCCAGAACATTGCCCTGGCAATCATCTATGTCTTTGTCGCAGGCATGGGGGCGCGGGCTGCGCTGGGCGGCTTGACCCAGGCGCCCTGGTTCATCCTTGGCGCCTTTGTCTGGATTGCCATACACGGCGCGTTCTGCCTGGCGGGATCCTGGTTGTTCAAGGTCGACGTTCACAGTGCCGCGATTGCCTCGGCTGCCAATATCGGGGGCGCCGCCTCGGCTCCGGTGGTGGCGGCCTATCATCGCCCCAGCCTGGTTCCGGTATCTATCCTCATGGCACTGATCGGCTATGCCATCGGCAATTACCTGGCGATACTGACCGGTGTCATGGCCGGCCGCATCGCAGGCGCCGGCTAAGGGGCTGTACCGGCAGTTCAATTATTCCTGACATCGCCGATTTCTTCGCCGGCTGTGAATTGTCCACTCATTCTGCAGGGTCTTTTTGGGTATATTCGACACTTACGCCCACAGCTGGAGAATGACAATGAAGGCTCCCTGCACTCGCACTATGCTGGCCACATCAGTAATGCTGGCCTCAGGCCTGATGGCCGCCAATACCCATGCACAACTGGAAGAAGTGATTGTTACCGCACAAAAGCGGGTGCAGTCCCTGCAGGATACGCCCATCGCGATCACTGCCTTCGACCAGGACGATATCGACGCCCAGCGCATCACCAATGTGCGGGACCTGTCGCTGCTGGCGCCCAACACCCAGATCGCACCCTCACCGGGTGGCTCCACCGGCGCCACCATCGCCATCCGCGGCTCGGCCACGATCAACCCGGCGATCACCTGGGAGCCGGTGGTCGGTTTGTACCTGGACGGAGTATTCCTCGGCAAGAACCTCGGCGGTATTTTCGAGATTGCGGAGCTGGAGCGGGTGGAAGTCCTGCGCGGCCCCCAGGGCACCCTTTATGGCAAGAACACCGTGGGCGGCGCAATCAACCTGATTACCCGCAAGCCGGGAGAGGAGTTTGGCGGCTCGGCCGAAGTCTCCGCCGGTGATGATGGTTACCAGCAACTGCGCCTGCAAATAGAAACCGGCGCCCTGGGCAATGTGGGTGAGGGTCTTGGCGAGTTCCGTGCCAACCTGGCCTACCTGAAATCCGAGCGCGACGGATTCTATGACAACAAGGATATCGACCCCTCCGGCGGTACCAATCCCTTCGTCAACCCGCGTTCCAGCAAGGAGTTCAGCGATCTCGACAGCGAGGTCTGGCGTTTCGATTCCACCTTGCAGGTCACGGATACCTTCAGCGCCCGCTACGCCTTCGACTACAGTGACCGTGACCAACAACCCACCATGGGCCAGCTGACCGACGTCAACCAGTTCCTCTTCGACCTGCAGGGGCTCGATTTCCTCGGCCAGCTGATGAGTCTGTACGACACCGGCGAGAACGACCGCGCCGACGAGATTACCAATGACTGGTCCCAGTACGAGAAGTCCGAAGTCACCGGCCACGCCCTGTTCCTGGACTGGGAAGCCGGCAACTGGGGTGCCATGGGCGACGTGGTGCTGAAGTCGATCTCCGCCTACCGGGATATGGACTGGAGCGACGTGCTGGATATCGACGGCACCAATATGGACCTGTTCCACTCCGGTCGCGACATCGATTACGAACAGTTCAGCCAGGAATTCCAGCTTCTCGGCCGCACCGACAACGTCGATTACGTGATCGGTCTCTATTACTTCACCGAAGAGGCCGACGTGGACAACCCGATCACCTTCTTCGGTCTCTTCGGCTCACCCACCGATGCCAACCAGTACGGCCTCGACAATGATTCCTACGCGATCTACGGACAGGCAGAGTGGCGGCCCGAAAACATGCAGCAGTTGTCCCTGACGGCGGGCCTGCGCTACACCGATGAGGAGAAAGACCAGTACATTATTCACCCCAATGCCTCCTCGGGAGGTGTCGGTGCCTTTGACGAAGACGACGACGACAGCTGGGATAATCTCAGCGGTTCATTCACCGCTGCCTGGGATTTCACCGATGACATCAACGCCTACGCGCGCATTGCCACCGGCTGGAAGTCGGGCGGTTTCAATGGTGAGGCGCCCACGGCAGAGGAGTTCCACAAGCCTTACGACGAGGAGGAAGTCACTTCCTACGAAATCGGTATGAAGTCCCGGTTCCTCGATCAGCGCCTGCAGGTCAACCTGGCGGCTTTCTACAACGAACTCGACGACATGCAGTTCTCCGTATTCCTGGAGGGCTCCGGCGGCGCAGCCTCCACGGTGAATAATGCGGGCGAAGCAACCATCAAGGGTTTCGAGATCGAGGCGGTAGCCCAGGTGCTGGATAATCTGCGCATCGGGGTCAACTACGGTTACCTGGATACCGAGTACGACGAATTCCTCGAATTGGGCCAGGACGTGAAGGATGACAAGGATTTCCCCTATGCGCCGGAAAACACTGCCAGCGTCAATCTGGATTGGGCCATCGCCACATTCGACTGGGGTAACCTCGATTTCCATGCGGACTGGAATTACAACGACGACTATGTGCCCTATACCAACCCGGAGCAGAACGCGACCAGCCAGATAGACAGCTACGACCTGTTCAATGCCAGCCTGATCCTCAGCGAGGTGCAGGTGGGCAAGGACATGAACCTGCGCGTGGCTGCCTGGGGCAAGAACCTGAGTGACGAGGAGTACCGGCTCAACACGATTCCCTTCGGTTTCTGGACCATCAGTTACTTCGGTGAGCCGCGCACCTACGGGGTTGACGTGCGCCTCGACTTCTAGGGGCGATTACCCGGGAAGCTGGCTGTAGAAATCCTGCAGCCAGCTCTCCCATTGTTCGCGATCGCATGCTCTTACTGCCTGCCCCATGCTGAACTCCAGGGTGCAGAGTCCATCCTCGCGGGGTCTCGGCGCGGGCATCAGCATCACCTTGTGCCGTTCGCTCCAGTCACAGGCATATTCCAACAGCTCGATCGGGTCGCTGCCGAGTCGCAGGTGAAACAGGTTGGTCGGGGGCTTTTCCGGCAGGGTCTTCAGATTGCCGAGCCGGTTGAGGCAGTCCGCAAGCCAGGCGGCAGACTCGACGGCTTGCGGTATTGCCCCCAGGTTTCGCTGCATACCGGCTCGCGCGGCCAGGATATAGGGAAACAGCGAATACAGGTTGCCGCCGGCCCGGCGAATCCAGGTACGTGCAGTCTCGATAAAGTCAGTTGTTCCTGCCAGGGTAGACCCGGCGATACCACCCATATCCTTGTAGAAACTCAGGTACACCGAATCGAACAGCGCTGCGATGTCAGCCATGCTGCGCGCGTAATGGGGTGTGCACTGCCACAGCCGCGCGCCGTCCATGTGCAGGGCGATGCCCTGGCTTCGGGCCCAGTCGCTCTGGGCTTGCAGCTCCTCCCAGTCGGGCAATTGACCGCCGATCTCACGCATCGGCAACTCCAGCAGCACCGCTGACAGGGGTTCCGGCGCTGTTTCCAGGTCAGCCAGTGTGACTACCCGGTCGCTCTCACCGAGCAGGCTCGCGTCCAGGCCATACAGTTCCCGGTAGGCCCCGTCTTCGTGAAGTTGCAGGTGGCTCGTGGCGTGAAAACCCACCCGATGTAAACCGGCCCGATCAGACCAGATACGCAGGGCGATACACTGGGCCATGGTGCCACTGGGTAGAAAAATAGCGGCCTCTTTGCCGAGCAGCCCTGCGATCTCTGCTTCAAAGCTCTCGATCAGCTCGCCTTTGCCGTAGCAGTCCTGCTCAGCGAAGCCCACAGCCTGCTCACCGATAGCTGCCAGCTGATCGGCCATTTTCATGGGTGGGTGGCCGGTCAGCCGGAAATCGCATTTGTCCGCTATTTGCAGATACCGCGCTGTCAGGTCATCGAGTTGCACGCGCCACAGCCTCCACTCTCCTCAGATACATAGATCCCTCACGGAATTCTACCGCCATTTTTTGTGTAATCTATGGTCATCGGGTTAGGCTGGTCGCGCTATGAAGAGAGCTCCGAAAACCGCTGTCGCTATCCTCTTGCTGCTGCTGACCGCGGCACTGGCCAATATACTCGCAACGGCGCCAGCGCCGGTTGATGCCGCCGCCCTGGTGGAAGCAGCGCGGCAATACGATGTGCGCATTATTCGCGATCGCTTCGGCGTGCCCCATGTCTACGGCAGGCGGGATGCCGATACGGCGTTCGGTCTGGCCTATGCCCATGCCGAGGATGACTTTGCCACCATCCAGGAAGTGTTGCTGGCAACCCGGGGCAGCCTGGCGGCGGTCAAGGGGCCGTCCGCGGCGCCGACGGACTACCTGATCCGGCTGATGGGAGTGTGGGACGCCGTAAACGAAGGTTACGAGACGCAACTCAGTCCCCAGGCCCGCGCTGTTGCCCAGGCTTACGCCGACGGTATCAATCTGTACGCGGCACAACACCCGGAAGAAGTACTGCCCTATGTGCTGCCCGTTACCGGAAAAGACCTGGTGGCGGGTTTTACCTTCAAGCTGCCGCTGTTTTATGGGTTCGACAATGTGGTGGGCGACCTGATCGAAGGAAAGCCCCGTCAGCTGGCCAAATACGGCCAGATGGCGCTGCAATTCACCGACCGGGCAGAGGCGGAGATGGGAAGCCAGGGTGTTGCCCTGGCGCCTTCGCGGACCGCGGATGGCAAGACCCGACTACTGGTAAATTCGCACCAGCCCCTGACCGGGCCCGTGGCCTGGTACGAGGTGCGTCTGCACTCCGAGGAAGGCTGGGATGCGGCTGGAGGTACCTTTCCCGGTTCGCCCACTGTGCTGCACGGCCACAATCGGAACCTGGGCTGGTCCAATACCGTCAATAAACCCGATCTTGTGGATGTCTACCAGCTGCGTCTGAACCCGGACAACGACAATGAGTACTGGATGGATGGTCGCTGGCATGCGCTGGAAGTTGCCAGCGCCGATATCCGGGTGAGCCTCCTCGGCCCCATCCGCTGGACCTTCTCGGAACCGCTTTACTTCTCCGCTCACGGGCCCGTGTTGAAGCTGGACCACGGCAGCTTCGCCCTGCGATGGGCCGGTATGGGCGAGATCCGGACCCTCGACCAGTACCTGGCCCTGAACAAAGCCGCCAACCAGGCAGAATTCGAAGCGGCGCTGGCGATGGCGAGCCAGCCCAGCATCAATTACGTCTATGCCGATCGCGAGGGGAATATTGCCCACTACTACAATGCCATGTTTCCGCGACGACTTGAGGGCTGGGACTGGCAAAAGGACTTGCCCGGAGACCGCTCCGAGTTGATCTGGGAGGATTACCTGCCCTTTGCCGACATTCCCGTCACCCGCAATCCGCCCAGCGGTTTTGTGTTCAATGCAAACAATACGCCCTTTGTCTCCAGCGTGGGGGCGGGTCAGCCGGACCCGGCTGATTTCAGTCCCACCCTGGGTATCGAGACGAAAATGACCAACCGTGCCCACCGGCTGCGGCATTTGCTGGCGGCGGACGAGGCGATCAGTGCCGAGGAGTTTCGCCGCATCAAATACGACCTTCACTACGACGCTGAAATCGAGGGCATCCAGGCTCTGCGTGAATTTCTTGCCACAGATGCCGATGCGGTCGCCGGAGATTTGCAGCAGGCTTTTGAGCTGCTGGGGAACTGGGACTATGCGACCCACAGGGATAACAGGAGCGCGGCACTGGCCCTGCTTACCCTGGAGCCATTGCTGGATTTTCGCAAGCGACGCGATGAGGTCGATCTGACGGTGCGTTTGCGCGAGGCGCAGGAATACCTGCTCAGGCATTTCGGGCGTATCGACCCCGAGTACGGGGAGCTCAACCGCCTGCGGCGCGGACAGGAGGACTGGGCCATAGACGGCGGCCCCGATGTGCTGCGGGCTGTCTATACTGAACCCGATACTGCCAGCGGCAAATTGATCAACGTGGCTGGCGACAGCTACATCATGTTTGTCGAGTGGGACGAGGAGGGCGAGGTCAGCTCCCGTTCAGTGCACAGCTTCGGCAGCGCCACACTCGATGCATCATCGCCCCATTACGCAGACCAGTCGCCGCTGTTCCTGGAGATGCGGGACAAGCCGGTCTTACTGGAGATGGAAGCGGTGTTGCGGGAAGCCAGCAGGGATTACAGACCGCTATGAATATCCAGAAACTTCGACAGGCCGAGGCCGACTTCCTGCAGCGATTTCCCGGAGGCTTTGCCGACCCGGGTATGGCGGGGATCAAGAAAAAACACAATGTCGACAAGCTCACCGAGTTCACCCAGGCGAATCTCACGCGGGCGAATTTCAACCGCCCGCAATTCATTGCCGAGACACTGCTGACCATCGTCAGTCGATCGTCCATGGTGTCCCGCTTCGAGAAGCCCAGGTTCCGGGATTTCATCAATGCCCTGAATTCCGGCGAGAAGCAGGCCCTGGCGGAGGCCTTCGAGAAGCGCCTGTTCGGGCGCCAGAAACAGCGCGGTTTCGATGAATTCCTGGGGATGTTGAGCCACCACAAGCTGGCCAAGTGGGCCGTGATATCAGTGGTGCCATTTTATTTCGCCCCGCAGCGGGAGGTGTTCGTCAAACCCACCACGGCCAAGGGCATCCTCGCCTTCCTGGAGGTGGACGGACTGGAGTACAAACCCACCCCCTCCTGGACCTTCTACAAGGGTTACCAGAAGCTGCTCGCCGACATCAAAGGCGAGGTTGCGCCGACGCTGTCGCCCAATAATGCCGCCCTCTCCGGTTTCCTGATGAGCAGTATCTAGTCGACCGCTGATCGCCCAAGCCCTAAGCTGGATCAATGTTGCTGTCGGCTGGCGCTGCTAGCCTTGGCATAAGTGATTTCCAGGAGACGACAGATGCGCCTGATCGCTATCGCGACACTGACAATAATCATGGGCGGGGGTGCGCTTTGGCTGTCCGGTCACAGCCCGGACAGTATGGCCAAGCCTGAAGCGACTCCGCCGGGGGAGCCAATGCAGCGCCTGCCGGTCAGCCTCAATGAAATTATGGTGGTGCTGGTCAATCACTCCGCTGACCCGCTCTGGCTGGCAGCCTGGCGGCCGCCGGAAGATGACAAGGCCTGGCGAGCCCTCGAGCGCAGCACTTACCAGCTGCAGATCGCCGGCTCGCTGCTGGCCGTGCCGGGGACCGGTCCCCTGGACGACCAGTGGGTGGCGAGTGAGAAATGGCAGGACTACGCTGCCCGCTTGCGCGATGCCGGCGAGCGCGCAGTGGCTGCGGTTGCCGAGCGCGATATGGCGGCTATCTCGGCCTCCGGGGATGAGATCGTGGAAATATGCGAGGCCTGCCATATCGAATTCAAGCCCGGTATTCCCACTGGCAAGAAGTACGGTGAGCTGTCGCCCACCGCGGACGATTTCGAGAAAGAGTAGCACCTGGGCCTGGTCGACCGGTAATTGCGCCGGCAGGTAGAATTGACTGCTCAAGTCCGCTGGAGTACCGGCAATGCCGCAAAATCCGGAACACTGGGTGGCCCTGTTTGGCCTGCTTTTCCTGCTGGCCGGGGGCGTACATGTTATGGCCTCGGTGATGCGAGGGCGCGCCCTGTGCGAGCGATTTTCCCGCCGCTACCCGGAAGAGTACCGGGAGTTTAAGTCGCCCTGGCCGGGCTATTTCTACAGTGAGCGGCGCATGGCCTATGCGGAGTTCATTATGCAGAAGAAGTTCGAGCAGTTGACGGATCGTCAACTAGCCAGGGATTTCCAGAGCCTGCACCAGCGCGAGATGCGCGAGCTGATTCTTATCCTCGCAGGGTTCGCCGCCGTCGGCGTGGCCTATATCTGGTTTGAATGGCTGGGTGGGGCTGCGTAGACAGGGGGCTAGACATGGACTCCGCGGCCGCCATCGACATCGATGGCAATCCCGTTGACGTAGGATGCCGCCTCCGAGCACAGGAAAGTAATAACCGCCGCCACTTCTTCTGAGCGCCCGTAGCGACCCACCGGCACCGCCTTGGCGTTTCCGGCCAGAACCGCTTCCTTGTCAATATTGTTTGCCTCTGCCACTTCAGTTGCCGCCCGCTCCCACATGTCGGTATGGATCAAGCCCGGCAGTACCGAGTTGAACAGTACATTGTCCGCCGCGTATTTCTTTGACAGGGCCTTGGCGGTGGCGACCATGGCGGATTTGGTGGCGGCGTAATCGATCAGTGCGGCGTTGGGATACCTGGCGGCGGCGCTGGAGACCATGATCACGCGGCCCCATTTGTTCTTGCGCATGCCGGGCAGGAAGTGGCGTGTGCAGCGTACCGCCGACATCAGGTTGAGTTCGTGCAGGCTGGTCCAGTCCTCGTCAGTCATGTACAGGAAATTGCGCGAGGGGGAGGCACCGACGTTGTTCACCAGGATGTCTACCGTTCCCTCTGCAGAGACCGCCTCCAGGAACCCGTTGACCGAATCGGCATTGCCCATATCTGCGCTGTAGCCCGATACCGAACCCGCGCTGTGTTGCGGTGAATATTCGGCCAAGGCGGCGATAGCGGATTCCTTGCGTGCGCAAAAATGCACGGCCGCGCCGTGATCGGCGAGCATTTTCACGGTGGCTTCACCGATACCCAGGCTGGCGCCGGTTACCACCGCCCGGTGGCCGGAGAGATCCAGATCTAGCATGGCATCATCCTCAGTCGCGGGGCATTTCAGGGTGGGTGACGGTGAGCATGTATTCCGCGGCCGCGTCGACCTCGTATTCGCTGAGTCGGGAATCCCCGCCCCGGGCCGGCATAGCGGTATAGCCCTTCTCGGCGTGCTCGAATAGGACGGTTTCCCACAGGTCTGAGCGATCCGCCCAGTCGCCGGTCTGGCCGGTTACCGGTGCGCCGTCGATACCGCTGTCATGGCAGCGGGCGCAGGCCTGCCGGTAGATCTCCCGACCCTCCTCCAACCGGTCCGCGGCGGCAGCTCCGGTGCTCAGGAGAATTAGCAAAGTCAGCACACAACGATGGAACTTCATTTTCCCACCTCCTGTCATATCCATTGCTACCCTTAATTAAAGTATGGCCCCTGGGGCTGCAATTGGCCATGACGCAGATCAGTGGCGCCGGGGGAGGTTCAGGAGATGGTAATGAAAATCGCGATTACCGTGTTGGCGGCGGTGCTGCTGCTATTCGGGGCCACGAACTGGCTGTCACAGGAACCCGAGAAAATACAGCTTCCCGAACCCGAAGGGGAGGAGATCGCCGCGCTCACTCTACAGCTTGCGGAACTCGAGGATCGCAATCTCAAGACGCTGCAGCGGCTGGCGGCGCTGGAGCAGGAGTTGGCGGCATTGCGCAACCCGGTTGCCAGCCCCGTCGTCGAGGCGCTGGAGGAAGCGGAAGTCGAGGTCGCAGTGGAGGAAACGCCAGCTCCGGTTGTCAGCGAAAGCTCGGCCGACCCGGAGCAACTACAGCAAATCGAGGAAGCCGGCCTCACACCTGTGGAGTTCCAGTCAATGGAGGCGCGCGCCTATGAACTCTATCTCAATGGGTTTGAAGATGAATGGTTGCAGCGCCGGGAGCGCTACCTTGTGGAAGACCGCATCCCCGGCGCCCGCGAGCGTTTGCGACAGGATCTTGGCGACGATGCCTACGACCGCTACCTCTACGCCAGCGGGAGTTCCAACCGGGTCCGTATCCGCACTGTCATGCGCGGCTCGGCCGCGGAGGCGGCGGGGTTGGCCACCGGCGACGTCCTGCTGTCCTATGATGGGCGGCGGGTATTCGATTTTGAGGAATTGCGCCGCTCCAGTTACGAGGGCGAACTGGGCGAGACGGTGGTGCTTGAGGTACGGCGGGCCGACAACAGCGTTTCGCAGCTGATCATCCCGCGGGGACCGATGGGCGTCTCCGGTTACCGCGGCTGGCGCGAGCCTCCCGGCTAAACCAGGAACTTGGGTGGTTTCTTGTCGCCGCTCGTGGTGGGGAGTGGTTCCTTCCCCGGTGTGGCGGGCTGCTCCGATGGTATGTCCGCGGGGCGCTCTTCCAGGTAATCCAGGGCAGACTCTTCCGCGGCCGGCTGCCAGGCATCTTCCGCCACGCTATCTTCCTCGCTCGCATCCGTCTGCCCCAGGAAGGCTGCATCCCGGTCGCTCTTGCGAATGGCGACCTTGGATTCCTGGTCCAGGGTGCCGTCTTCCTGCAGTATGCCGTAGGCCTTGCCGTCGGAATAAAGCAGTACTACCTCGCGGGGCTCGAATTTGGGACGGCGCAGGAACTTGAGCGCCCAGCCAAAGGACTCCAGCTTGCGCAGCCCTTCCTTCTGGTCGCTGTTGAGTAATTCGTCCCAGTTTTCTGGAACAGCGGGTTCACCCCGCCGTCTGTTGGCCACCATAAGCAACTCCCCTAAAGCGCTTCGGTAATCCTCTTATTGACCCGAGTGTACGCTAATGCCGACACGATTATCACCAAAATTAAATGAAACCAGTCTACTTAATTCCGCCAGACTGCGTCCAGATTCCGCACGCAGCTCATTGAAGAAGGCCTGGGCGGCGTTCAGCGCCTTTTTGTTGCCAATGCCACTGTCGACAATGCCGTGCAGGCGCAGGAAGCCCTCCACATCGCGGGTCAGCAGAAAGGTGTCCACACCCAGGGCGCGCAGTGCATAGGGGCCGGTGTTGCCTCCCAGGCGGCTGCCGTGCTGCTTGAGGTACTGCCAGAGTCCCACTGTGTCATCGACTGGCCAGCCGGCGATGAATTCACCGAAGCTCGCTCCCTGCTGGCGCCGGGTGCTGGCGATCATGGCGGCATTCTCGCGGATGGCGCAGACCTTTCGATAATTTCGAATGATCTTCGGGTCCTGCGCTTTTCGCTCCAGCATATCGTCGGGCATCATCAGCAGCTTATCGACGTCGAAACCCCAGAATACTTCTTCAAAGCCCGCCCATTTATTTTCCACCACGCGCCAGACAAAGCCGGACTGGAATATTTTTTTACTGAATTCTGCGAGGTAGCGGTCTTCGGGGATAGCCGCCAGCTTCTTCCTGGACAGGGGTTTGGGGAGTAGTTTCCTGAGAGCGGCCTCACCACCCTTGCGCTCGCAGGCGGCAGTATAAATTGATTCAAAATCAGGCATGGGCTATTCGAGCTTTGCTCCTGGCGGCAGAGATGCGCAACAATAGCAGGGAAACGCCGAGGGCGGAAAACAACCAGTAGTGGAGGCCGCCTTTTTCTATCGCTGAGCCCAGGTAGCTACTGAACAGCCCGATGAATACCAGATAGCCGCCAAGCTTGTGCAAGCGCTTCCAGTTGCGCGCACCGAGCAGCCGTACCGAGGCATCGTTTGAAGTCGCCGCCATCAGGTATATGAACAGGTAGATGACGGCGCCAGCGGTGACGTCGCCCAGTTGTGAGAAGTCGCCGTTGTGGACCACCAGGACCAGCAGCACTATGCCCAGCAGGTGAATGCTGTGGGAAAGCGCGAAGGCCAGGCCCAGGCGTCGCCGTGCCACCAGCAGGAACAGCCAGCGCTCACGTCCGCCAAGCTGGACCAGGGAGGAGGCGGAGAAGGCCAGGCTGAACAACAGCAGGGAACTCAGCGCGGTGACTCGAATGCAGCGCAATATGGCCTCCTCCGAGGCATTGCCCTGCATAAGAAAAGCGCCGCAGAGCAGTAGCAATGCGGCGCCGGTGGCGGGTATAACCCAGCGTTTGAGCACTAGAAGTGGACGCCCTTCATCAGTGCGGCCAGTGCGACCTGCTCATTGGAGGCTTCGACTTTCTCCGGCTTCTTCTCACCGCGGGCGGCGGCGGAGTCGCGGAACATGCGGAATACCGTGTTCATCATGACTTCTGAGAAGCGCGGTGCTACCGCTGTCATCACCTGCAGGAATATTCCCATCCGCGTGGCGATGCGCTTCGGCTTGTGGATGATGGCATCCACGACCATGTCGCCGGCCTCGTCGGGCGTAAGCACCGGCATGTGGTCGTAGACCGTGGTGGCCTCGATCATCGGTGTCCGCGCCAGCGGCATATTGATGGTCGTAAAGCGCACATTGCGGTCGGACCATTCTACGGCGGCGGCACGGGTCCAGGCATCCAGCGCACTCTTTGAGGCGACATAGGCCGAAAAGCGCGGGCTGGGCGTCAGTGCACTGATCGAGGACATGTTGATGATGTGTCCCGATTTGCGCTCCAGCATTGAGGGCCCAAAGCCCATGATCAGGCGCACCGCGCCGAAGTAGTTGATTTGCATGGTGCGCTCAAAATCGTGGAAGCGGTCGAAGGACAATTCCAGTGAGCGGCGGATAGAGCGCCCGGCATTGTTGATCAGGATGTCCAGGTGACCGTGGTCATCCAGCACTTCCTGGACCAGGCGGTCACAGTCGGCCATGTCGGAAACATCGGCCACGTAACTGGTGGAAACCCCTCCCAGTTCGGCGATCTCCCGCGCGGTCTCCTCGAGTTTATCGGCACTGCGCGCTACCAGGAGTGCGTGGCCTCCGGCCTCGGCGACGCGCAGGGCGGAGGTCTTGCCGATACCGGAAGAGGCGCCGGTAATCAGTACGGTCTTGCCCTTGACGTTACCTTCCAGCGAGTGGTCGATGAACAGGTCCGGGTCCAGGTTGCGCTCCCAGTAATCCCAGATGACGGGGGCGTAGTCGCGGAGGTCCGGGCACTCGATACCGGTGCCCTTGAGCGCGCGCTCGGTGTCCCGGTTGTCGTAGCGGGTCGGGTAGTTCATAAACATGAGCACCGACTCCGGCAGTCCCATGTCGTCCAGCATGGTTCTGACGATGCGCTTCACCGGCGGCAGGTTGGCCAGGGTGTCGCGGACCACGTTGGGGATGAAGTTGAACATGCGGGTATCCAGCCGCATGCTGAAATTCGGTGCATGACCGGCATCGGCGAAAATGTTCATCATCGCGCCCATGCTGTGGTGCTCCGGATCGGTCAGGTGGAAGCAGTCGCCGTCGTGATTGGGCTGGTGGGCGATATGGTCCATGGCGTCGACCACGTAATCCACGGGCACGATATTGAACCTGCCGCCTTCCAGGCCGATCAGCGGGAACCACTGGGGCAGCGCACCGCGGATCTTCTGCAGAGACTTGAAGAAGTAGTAGGCACCGTCGATCTTGTCGATCTCTCCGGTTTTGGAATGTCCGACCACCATGCCGGGACGATAGACCCGCCAGGGTACCTGGCACTCGCCGCGGACAATACCCTCGGAGTCGTGCTTGGTGGAGAAATAGGGGTGCTCGTAGTTCTCTGCTTCCTCGAACATGTCTTCACGGAAGGTACCCTTGTACAGGCCGCCGGCGGCGATGGAGCTGACATGGTGAAAACAGCCCGCATCCAGGGCGGAAGCGAGCTCGATGGCGTTGCGGGTGCCGTCGATATTGGCTGCCTGCTGGGATTCCAGGCTGGCGCCGATGTCGTAGATAGCGGCGAAGTGGCAGAAGTGAGCTACCTTGCCATTCAATTCCTTGATGACTGCGTCATCCAGACCCAGATTCTTGCCGGTCAGATCCCCGGTAACCGGGATAAGGCGGTCACTACCCGGGCCAAAACGCTCCTGTAGAGCCTCGAATTTGTGCTCCGAGCCCTTGCGGGTCAGCACGTAGATGTCGCCGTCACGCTCCTTCAGCTTGTCGATGAAAAAGCGTCCGATAAATCCGGTACCACCAGTAATAAAGTAACTCATGAGACTGTTCCCTGATTGCATTTAACGATGGGTACAGTTTAAGTGTGGTCGGATTTTCAACAATTGCGAACTTTATCAATCTCGATGTGCAGGAATTGTCAGGCCTCCCGCTCCCGGAACTCCTGCAGGGTCATGCCGGTCCACTTTTTGAAGGCGCGGTGAAAGGTGCTGGCATCTGAAAATCCGGTCATTTCGGCCAGTTCCGCACCGGAGTACCCGCCGCTGCGAATCAGTTGTATCGCGGCGTCGCGGCGGGCGCGATCCTTGAGCTGCTGGAAGGACGAGCCCTCCTCCCGCAGGCGCCGGTGCAGGGTGGGGGTGGTCATATGCAGGCGTTCTGCCACCTCCTGCAGGCTGGGCAGTTCCCCGCTGAAATCGGTCCCGATAAGCCGGCTGACCGCGCTGCTGAGCGTATCCGGCGTCGGATCCATCTTGAGTATTTCGGCGGGAAAATTCTCCAGCATGCGTGCCACCGCTACCTCGCCCTGGACGATCGGGAATGCCAGGTAGCGCCGGTGGAAGCTAAAGCTGTACTCGTCGCTGTCGAATTCGACCGGGGCGCCGAAAATGTCGGCGTGGCGCCCCTCGCTGTCATGCGCCGCCTGGGCCAGCCGCACCGTGTCCAGCTCGATAAAGGAGCCGATAAACCAGCTGCAGACCCGGTGCCAGAGTGCGAGGGAGAGAATCCGACCGGTTGCGCCCTGCAGCCAGTTCAGCGAGCCCATGTCAAAATTGGCAGCGGACACCAGGTCCCGCTGTGACTCCCGATCGCTGAACTCGAAACGGCAGCGGACCTGGTCACCATCCGGTTCCAACACGAAGGTGTCACCCTGGGCCTCGAAACGGCGAAAATAGATGGCGGCGCGCTGCATGGCCTGCTCCAGGCTGGTGGAATGCGCCATCGCCAGGAACAGCATATTGTAGGCGCTGAACTCGAGCGCCGCCGACACATCGTCGGCACCGCTCATCAGGTCGGGTTGCAGTTTTTTGACCAGGTGAATGAAGAGACGGCCGTATTCTTCGACGCGGATTTCCGCGTCCGCATCCCTGGGCTCCAGCAGGACGAGGGGAAGTTTGAGCCCGGAGAGTTCTTCGCGCAGTTCCTCGCGGTCTCCGGTGGCGAGTTTCAGCAGCGACTGGGCATAGCGAATCGGCAGGGTATCCGGCACTAGTGCAGTTTACCCTCCCGGCCTAGCCGGTGAACTTCCTGACCGCGCTGAGCAGTTGGCGGCAGGTGATCTGGCCCACCAGCTTGCCGTCTTCTACTACCGGGCGCCGACGCTTGTTCTTTCTCAGCATATCCTGGGCGACATCGGTAATGTCCTCGTGGGGATTGGCCACCACCAGGTTATCGTCGGCCATGTACTCCCTGACCATACCGATGCCCGACTCATTGTAAGAGGCGTGAAGCATGGCCCGCAGGCAGTCCAGCTCCGACAGGATGCCGACCAGGCGCCCATCGTTATCGACCACGCACAGACCGGAGATCTTGTTGTCGATGATAAGGCGGATGGCCTCACCCATATCGTCGTTGACGTTGACCGTGACCGGGTGTGTCAGCATGTAATCCTTGAGTTCCACAGATCGCAGCATAGCTTTCCCCTTTGCTCCCGGAGGAGCCTTCGATAGTTACAGTATAGTCCGCAAATAATCCATCAGCGCCCCCGGCACAATGCCAAGGTAGAGCATGGCGACGATCAGCGAGTAAAAGACCAGTTTTCCAGAAACAGTTACACCGGGAGCGGAAACCGCCTCGGCCTCTTCACCCCGTCGGCTCATGGCATAGACGATGCGCAGATAGTAGAAAATACCCAGGGCACTGCCGATAACCAGCGCCGCGAGCAACATCCACAGGGAGGCATCCACGCCGGCCGCAAACAGGTAAAACTTGCCGATAAAGCCCGCCGTCAGCGGTATACCGGCAAGGGACAGCAGGGCCACGCTGAACAGCAGCGAGAGTCCCGGCTGGCGCCAGAACAGGCCGACCATATCCGACAGCTGGTCCTCTTCGGTCTCGGTCTCGTGACTGGACAAGAGGCCCAGCAGGGTAAAGGCCGCCAGGGTCGTGGCGGCGTAGGCCACCAGGTAATAGCAGGCCGCCTCGACTGCGAGCCCCGGTTCCGGCCCGACGCCGCAGGCCACCAGCACAATCAACAGGTAGCCAACGTGGGCGATGGAGGAATAGGCCAGCACGCGTTTCACGTTGTCCTGCAGCAGCGCGAGAATATTGCCTACCAGCATCGAGGCGATGGCCAGCACGCTCACCGCCTGCAACAGGGCGTCGTGTTCGAACAGGCCGGCCTCCAGCCACCAGCGCAGTACCGCGGCGAAGACGGCGGATTTGGAGATGGCGGCCAGGAACCCGCTCACCGGCGCCGGCGCGCCCTCGTAGACATCCGGTGTCCACATATGGAATGGCACCGCGCTGAGTTTGAAGCCGAGGCCGGTGATCACCATTGCCGCGCCAGCCAACATGATAATTTCAGAGCTCTCGGGCAGCTTTTCGAAGGCCGTGCGCATATCCGCATAGGCGAGCGCCCCTGATACGGTGTAGAGCAGGGCGAAGCCGAACAGGAATATTGCCGAGGCTGCACCGGAGAGCACCAGGTACTTGATGGCGGCTTCCAGTGGCAGGGTCTGCTTGTCGGGATAGGCGATCAGGGCATAGAGCGCTACACCCAGCAGTTCCAGCCCCAGCAGTAAACTGGCCAGGTGGGTGGCGTAGGCGAGGGTCACCGCTCCCAGGACCGACAGCAACAGCAGCAGGTAATACTCCTCGTTCTGACCTTCCCTGAGGTTCAGGTAGTCCCGGGAGATGACGGTTGTCACGGCACCGCCCAGGCAAAACAGCAGGCTGAAAAAGAGCGCGTATTCGTCTGCGATCAGCAGCGGCGTGATCTGCAGGGGAGCAACCTGCAATGAGTACTGTGTCGATGCCGCCGCCAGTACAAAACTGGCCAGGGTGATCGCATAGCTGTATCCAATGCGCCGCCGCACGGAGATTTGCAGCATCAGCAGCACAGCGCCGATGCTCATGACCAGTATCGGTGCAAGGCCGATGAAACTTGCAGTTGTGAACATGCCGCTCACGGGCCACCCCCGTTGAGCAAGCTGTCTACTACCGGCTGGGCCATTTCGAGTACCGGCTGTGGGTAAATGCCCAGCCAGACCAGTACCAGGATCATCACCGCCATGGCTGACATTTCACGCAGGCCGAAGTCTGTGAGTTGGCGTTGCTCGTCGGGTCGACCCTGGAATGCCCGCTGCATCATGGCCAGTGAATAGACCGCCGCGGTGATCAGTCCGAGCGCGGCGATGGCGGTAAACAGGGGGCTGACCTGGAACAGGCCTACCAGTACCAGGAATTCGGCGACGAAGTTGCCGAGTCCGGGTAAGCCGAGGGAGGCCAGCGCGAAGAACATCGCGCAGGCCCCCATGCGCGGCATGTTCTGCCAGAGCCCGCCCATGTGCCGCATATCCCGGGTGTGCAGCCGGTGTTGCAGCGCACCCGCTGTCATGAACAGGGCGGCGGTACTGATACCGTGGGCCACCATTTGCATGATCGCGCCCTGCACCGCGAGCGCGTTCCAGGCATAGAGGCCCAACAATACGAAGCCCATGTGGCTGACGCTGCTGTAGGCCACCAGGCGCTTGAAATCGTTTTGCCCGAAGGCCAGGAAGGCACCGTAGACCACGCCGGCAGCTCCCAGGCCCATGGCGATAGGCGCGAATTCGGCAGAGGCCTGCGGAAACAGGGGAATGGTAAAGCGCAACAGTCCGTAAGCGCCGGTCTTGAGCAGGATGCCGGCGAGGATAACGCTGCCTGCCGTTGGCGCCTGGGTGTGGGCATCCGGTAACCAGGTGTGGAAGGGGAAGCCGGGTAATTTGACGGTAAACGCGATGAAAAAGCCGAGCATGACCCAGGTGGCTGCGCTCGCCGACAGGCCGGTACCCAGCAAATCGAAGTAGCTGAAGCTCCAGCTGCCGCTGATTTCCTTGTGCACGGTGGCCAGCACCAGGATCGAAAACAGCATCAGCAGGCCGCTGAACTGGGTAAAGATGAAAAATTTCATTGCCGCGTAGGCGCGCTGCTCGTGCCCCCAGATCGCGATCAACAGGTACATTGGAACCAGCATGACTTCCCAGAACAGGAAGAACAGGAACAGGTCCAGCGCCAGGAACACCCCGATGACCCCGGTCAGGCTCCACAAAAGATTGGCCTGGAAGAATCCGCCGCGATAGTCGATTTCGCTCCAGGACGATGCGACGGCGATCAGGCCCAATAGCAGTGTGAGAATGACCAGGATCAGGCTCAGTCCGTCCATGGCGAGCTCGAAACGGATACCAAAACGCGGTATCCACTCGGCGCGGTAGTGCATCAACCAGGACTGTGGATTGTCCGGTTGCGGGACCAGGGAGAAATGTTCGGCGGGAATTCCCAGCACCCCACCTAACAGGTAAAGCAGTGCCAGCGCCAGTACCGCCAATGATACCCAGCGCGGTGCATCCGGGTGCCGGCCCTCACTCCACCAGGCCAGCGCGCCGCCGACCAGCAGTATCAGGATCAGTTGCGGCAACAGCATCACCCGGCCCCCAGAATCAGGCCAAGCAGCAGGATCATGCCGGCTACCATGGCGGTGGCATACCAGCGCATGCGCCCGGTCTGCGAATCGCTGAACTGTTGGTGCAGGAATACATTGATCTGCACTATCGCGTTGTACACCAGGTCAACCGGCTCACTGCGCAGCAGCCGCGTCAGGATCTTATAGGGGCCGACCCAGAGGGTGTCGTAGAGGTCATCCATGCGCCAGCCGCTGTACCAGAATTCCTGGAGTCGCTGTCCCCAGCGCGATTGCACCAGGCCCTGTGCCGACAGTTGTTTGCCCATGAATATCAGATAGGCCAGCAACAGGCCCAGCAGGGGTATGCCGATGGAAATCCAGGTGATGAGCGCCGATGGGTGCTCGTCACCGACCGCCGGAAATACCTCGGCCAGGGGCAGGGCAATCCAGCCGCCGACCAGCGAGAAGAAGCAGAGTACGGCCAGCGGGCCGCCCATGCGCCAGCCCGGTGTGCGATCCGGTTCGGTCTGTGCCTCGCCGAAGAAGACGATGAACACCAGCCGGAAGCTGTACAGGGCGGTCAGGAAAGCACCCAGCAAGGCTCCGGCCCAGAGCCACGGGCCGATACCCGGGAGCAGGAACGCAGCCAGTACGATCTGGTCCTTACTGAAGAAACCGGAGGTGAAGGGCAGGGCAGCCAGGGCGGCGGATCCGATCAGGAAACTCCAGAACACGATGGGCAGGCGCGTACGCAGGCCGCCCATGCGGAAAATATTGTGCTCGTGGTGCAGGCAATGAATGACCGCGCCCGCGGCGAGGAACAGCAGAGCCTTGAAAAATGCGTGGGTCATCAGGTGGAAAATTCCCGAGGCCCAGGCACCCACACCCAGTGCCAGGAACATGTAACCAATCTGGCTGATGGTGGAATAGGCCAGTATGCGCTTGATGTCATGCTGGTTGAGCGCCGTAAAGGCAGCCAGTAACAGGGTAAACAGACCGATCAGCGCCACCGCCAGCAAGGTCGGCGGTGCCAGCAGGAACAGGTCGTGTGTGCGCGCCACCAGGTAGACGCCGGCGGTAACCATGGTGGCGGCGTGAATCAGTGCACTGACTGGTGTCGGGCCGGCCATGGCATCGGGCAGCCAGGTGTGCAGCGGTAGCTGGGCGGATTTGCCGACCGCCCCACCCAGCAGCAATGCGGTTGCCAGCACTGCCATGGGATTGCCGCTCTCCCAGCGCTGGGGTGCAAGCTCGGCCATGGCCTGGATATTGAGCGTGCCGAGTTCCCTGAACAACAGGAACAGGCCCAGGGCCATCACCGCATCGCCGACCCGGGTCACCACGAAAGCCTTGCGTGCGGCAGCACCATTGGCCGGGTCCTGGTACCAGAATCCCACCAGCAGGTAGCTGCAAACACCCACACCTTCCCAGCCCAGGTAGAGCAGCAGCAGATTGTCTGCCATCACCAGGATCAGCATGGCAGCCACAAACAGGTTCAGGTAAGCAAAGTACCGGCTATAGCTGGCATCGTCTTCCATGAACTCCGCCGAGTAGAGGTGGATGAAAAAGCCGACGCCGGTAATGACCGACATCATTACCAGGGTTAGCCCGTCCAGGTGGAAGCTGACAGCGGCGGAGAAGTCGCCGACTTCCATCCAGGTCCACAGCGGCACCACGCTGGCAACCGGGTTGTCCTGCCAGGCCATGGCGGTTGCCAGCACGCAGAGCGCGGCCAGTCCCACCGAGCCAACTCCGGATGCCGCTATCAGGCTCCGCGGCAGACTGCCGCCGGCCACCATCAGCAGGATGGCGCTGGCCAGGGGCAGGGCGGGAATCAACCAGATAGACTCGATCATCTCAGCCCCGAAGCCTGTTGGCGTTGTCCATGTCCAGCGTATGGAAACGCCGCTGGACCTGCAGCACCAGGCCCAAGCCGACGGAGACTTCCGCGGCGGCCACAGAGAGAATCAGCAGGAATATGATTTGACCGTCGGCCTGGCCCCAGTAAGCCCCGGCGGCGACAAAAACCAGCGCCGCCGCATTCAGCATGACCTCCAGTGAAATCAGTATGAATATGATATTGCGGCGCACCATCAGTCCCACCAGGCCCGCAGTAAACAGCAGCGTGGCCAGTACCAGCACGTGTTCCAGTGGGATCTGCAGGCCGTCCATTAGTGTTTGACTCCCCGGTCGCGCTCGATAAAGCGACGACCCAGGTGATAGGCGCCAACCAGGCCGGCCAACAGCAGCAGGGAGGCGATCTCCACCGCGAGTACGTAGGGACCGAACAGCACAAGCCCCACTTCCTTGGGCGATACAACCCGACCGCTGGTAAAGCCTTCCGTCTCTGCCTCGATCACTATCAGCTCCAGCAACAGTATGCTGGCCAGAATGGCGGGCACGATCCAGATACGCGGCTCAAGCCACTGCCGCTCGCGACGGTCGCCGCTCTCACCCAGGTTGAGCATCATGATGACGAAGACGAACAACACCATGATGGCGCCGGCGTAGATGACAATTTCGAGGGCCGCAGCAAACGGCGCGCCCATCAGGAAGAAGATCACCGCCACCGCCAGCAGGGATACGATCAGGTAGATCAGGGCATGGGCGGCGTTGGAACGACTCAATGCCTGCAGGGTCGCGAAAAAGGCGACTGCCGCAGCGATATAGAACAGGCTTTCCATCATGGCTGAAGGCTCTCTAACATGGCTGAAGGCTCTCCCTCATGGCAGCAGGCTCTTCACGTCGATCGGGGGCGCCTCATTGCGGGCGTCGCCCTTGTCCTTGCCGGCGATCTGCAGTCCGCAGGTGCGGTAGAAATTGTAATCGTGGTATTTACCCGTTCCTTCGATCTGCAGGTGCTCTTTCTCATACACCATGTTTTGCCGGTCGTATTCGCACATCTCGAAATCCGGCGTCAGTTGGATGGCATTGGTGGGGCAAGCCTCTTCACACATGCCACACATGATGCAGCGGGAAAAGTTGATGCGGAAAAACTCCGGGTACCAGCGGCCATCTTCCTTGACCCCCTGTTGCAGGGCGATGCAATCCACAGGGCAGGCCACCGCGCAGAGGTTGCAGGCCACGCAGCGCTCTTCGCCGTCGGGATCCTTGGTGAGCACGATGCGGCCGCGGTAGCGGGGCGCCAGGTAGGGCTTTTGTTCCGGGTACTGCACGGTCTCGAAACGGGTGAAGCTGTGCTGCAGGATTGTCCAGATGGTCCGCAGCTGGCTGATCAGCGCATTCATGAGAGTCCTCCCTGCTCGTGCATCCACAGTGCAATCGCGCCGGTGGCGGCGAGATTGACCAGGGTGATGGGCAACATGTACTTCCAGCCCAGGGACATCAGCTGGTCGTAGCGCGGCCGCGGTATGGCGGCGCGCAACAGGATAAAGAAGCAGATGAAGAAACCTGTCTTCAACAGGAACCAGACCACGCCGGGCAAAAAGGCGGGGCCCAGCCAGCCGCCGAAAAACAGGGCGGTGATCATGCAGGAAATGAGGATCAGGCCCAGGTATTCGCCGAGCATGAACATCGCAAACTTCATGCCGCCGTACTCGGTATGAAAGCCGGCGGTTAATTCGTGTTCCGCTTCCGGCAGATCGAAGGGCAGGCGGTGGCTCTCGGCGATGCCGGCGATCAGGAACACAAACAGGCCGAGGAACTGGGAGACACAGAACCACATGTCCTCCTGGGCGCGGACGATATCCTGCAGGCTGAAACTGCCGGTCAACATGACCACGCCCATCAGCGACAGGCCCATGAACACCTCGTAGCTGACCATCTGTGCCGCCGAGCGCAGGCCGCCGAGCAGCGCGTACTTGTTGTTGGAGGCGAGCCCGCCAAGCAACACGCTGTACACGGCGAGAGATGTCATCCCGAGGAAGAATAACAGGCCGATATTGATATCGAGAATGTAGAGTTCCTCTGAGAAGGGCACTACCGCGAAGCCCAGCATCATGGCAACCACGATGGCCGTCGGTGCGAAGATAAACACCATGCGGTCGGCGAAGGGCGGCACCCAGTCGTCCTTGGTCAACAACTTGAGCATATCCGCCACGACCTGGAACGCACCGAAGGGGCCGAGTCGATTGGGGCCGGGGCGGTCCTGCCAGATGCCGAGCAGGCGCCGTTCGAACCAGGTCAGCACGGCGGCGCCGCCGACTGCCGCCAGCAGTACAAACAGTCCGAACAGGATAGTACCGGTTTCAGTCATTGCCGCCGCCTCCGTCGCTGCCGATCAGTTCGGGTTCGCGTTGCCAGTTTTCGGCTTTCTCCAGTACCGCCCAGTCCCCGGCGCGCAGGCGCCGGGTTTCCGTATACCCGGCACTATAGAGCGCGCAACCCCGAGTAACACTGTTGTCGACAATCAGCTCCAGGGCTGAGTCATTGATCTGGACGCCGTCACCGGTCTCGACACCGAGTGCACTGGCGTCGGCGGCATTGAGACGCAGGCGGGCCCTGCCGGCCAGTTCGGTGATTCCCGGCGATCGGGCGCTCAGCTCTTCGCTGCCGAATACCCGGAAGTCGGCCTGCAGCAGGAATGCCGCGTCTCGCCGCTGGAACGCTTGCGGCAGTGGTGCAGCCGCAGGGGTCGGGAGACTGATGTCATCCAGCAAACGTGCCCCGGCTGTGCCGCCACGCAAGTTGCCACCGATCTCATCCTGAAATTTGTGCAGGGACTGGTTTGAGTTCCAGCCCGGAGACCAGACATAGGAGAGCAATGCACCGGGGCGGTCAGCTGCCGCTGAACCCTCCATGGTGAAGGCCAGGGCCGAGTCCTCGTCGACCGGCTGTTTGGGCTCGTGTACCGAGACATCGGCGCGCATGGCTGTGCGCCCGCTGTAGCGGTGGGGCTGGCGGGGAATTTTGAGGCCACGGCTGCGGAACTCGTGATCCGGTGCAGCTGCGCCGATCACGGCCAGCAGCTCGCACTCGCCGGCGCAGGCGCTGCAGACATCATCGAAGTGCTGCAGTTTGGCGAGCTCCGGGCTGTCTGCGCAGTCCGCCATCATCTGCAACCACTGCCAGCTGGCGCGACGTTCGGCCGCTGCAACATGTACGGGGAAGTGGCGCTGTGCCCTGCCTTCGCTGCTCACCAGCGTCCCCTCGCATTCCGTGAAGCCGCTGCTTGGTAACACCAGGTCACAGATTGCCAGCGTGTCCGATTCAATGCAGTCGAGGCCCACCAGGCAGGAAATGTGCTCGCGCAGGGCATTGATTACCGGCGGTGCCGCACGCCGGTACAGATCATTCTCCATGATGATGAGCGTGTCGATTTCGCCCTGCCTGGCCCGCTCCGCCAGCTGTTCCATGGAGCTGCTGTCGGATTGTGTCATCAGGGCCGAGCCCATGCTGTTGCATTCCGGCAGGCAGAAACTCAGCATCGCTGCACACTGTTTCTCGACCAGGCAGGCGGCAATCGCTGCAGCCCCGTCGACCAGCGATTCGCTGTTGGCCGCAGTGCCACAGATGATCAGCGGGCGTTGTGCCCCGGCCAGGTCGTCAACAATTAGCTGTGTGGTCGCATCATCACTGCTGCCGCTGCGCAGGGCGTCGGCCAGGTCGGCGGCAAACCGGGCCTGGTCGTCACTGGCCATGAAATGGGTGCTGGCGGCGACATCGTCCAGCCCGGTGGCGCCGGCCGCGACGATATGCATTGGGCTGCGCTGGTCCTGGGCCAGGTTGCGGATCGCCGCGTCCTGCCAGGTTTCGAGTTTCAGTTCGGCGGCCAGGGCAAAGGCCTTGTTGCGCACTGCCTGGCGCAGGCTCAGCGCGGTACGCGGCGCCGTATGGGTCACGTCCTCGCCGAGGATCAGAATTGCGTCGGCCGATTCCATGTCCTGCAGGCTGGGGTTATGGGCAGGGCTGTTGCCGAGGTGGCCCAGGATGCGCTGTAGCAACTGCTGTTCCGCATCGTCAGCACCACTGCAGAAATTGTCCCTGCCCACCAGTTGTTGCAGCATGAAATTGGATTCCAGGGAGGCGCGCGGTGAGCCGATCCCGGCAATGCGCTTATCGCGGCAAGCCGCCTCCAACTCACGCCTGGCGTGCTCAACATTGAGCGCAGCGAAGCTTGAATCGGTCTGGCGCAGACCGGGATAGTCCAGCCGCTGCTCGCTGTTGACAAAACTTCCGCCGAAGCGGCCGCGGTCGCAGAGGAAGTAGCCATTTACTTCCCGGTTGTAGCGGTTGTGTATGCGCTTTAGCTTGCCGTAGCGCTCCCCCGGCAGGGTGTTGCAACCCACCGCACAGCCGACACAGACCGAGGGTGCGGACTGCAGGTCCCACTTGCGTGTGTATTCATGCACCAGGGATTTATCGGTAAATACCCCGGTCGGACAGACTTCCACCAGGTTGCCGGCGAAGGGGCTTTCCAGCGTGCCTTCCTGGTGGCGACCGAAGTAGATGTGGTCGTGGGCCGCCATTGCCGCCAGGTCGGTGCCGCCCGCGTAATCCTGGTAATAGCGCGTGCAGCGGTAACAGGTGATGCAGCGATTCATCTCGTGGTGAATCAGGGGGCCCAGGTACTGGTTGCGGTGGGTGTTCTTGCGGCCGCGGTAGTGGCGGTCGCGGTGGCCCACCATCACTGTCATGTCCTGCAGGTGACACTCACCGCCCTCGGCGCAGACCGGGCAATCGTGGGGGTGATTGAGCATCAGGGACTCGACTATCGCCTCGCGGAAAGACCGTGCTTTGTCCCCGCCCAGGGAGAAAATCGCACCGTCGGTGACCGGTGTCATGCAGCCCATCACAATTCGGCCCCGGGTATCATCCTCATCCTGATACTGGACCAGCGCGCACTGCCTGCAGGCGCCCACGGAGCCCATGGCGGGGTGCCAGCAGAAATAGGGCAGATCCAGGCCGAGCTCCAGGCAGGTCTCCAGCAGGTTCTGGCCCGCTTCGACCTCGTACTCCACGCCGTCAACCTTGATCACCGGCATCTCAGTTCCCTCCCTCGCAGAAGGGGCAAGCCTGCCCGCTGATATGCCGGTCGAAGTCCTCGCGGAAATACTTGAGTGCCGATTGCAGCGGCTCCATGGCTCCGGGTGCGAGCGCACAGTGGGTATTGCCGATGGCGCCGATAAAGTCGACCTGCCTTTCCAGGGTGCCAATATCTTCCGGTACCCCGCGCCCCTCCTCGATGTCACCCAGCACCTGGCCGCTCCAGGGCAGGCCGTCGCGACAGGGTGTGCAGAAACCGCAGGATTCCTGGGCGAAGAAATCGATCAGGTTTTTAACAAAGCCCACCGGGCAGGTCTTGTCATCGAGGACAATCATGGTCCCGGTGCCCATGCGGCTGCCGGCCTTGCCAATGGTTTCGTACTCCATGGGCAGGTCCAGGTGCTCTTCCGTGAGGAAGTCAGTGGAACCACCGCCGGGGAGGAAACCGCGCAGGCTGTAGCCGTCCTCCATGCCGCCGGCTCTCTCCAGTATGGATCGCACGGGAGTCCCCATGGGTAACTCCCAGCAACCCGGGTTCTTCACCCGACCGCTGACACCGAACAACTTGGTGCCGGCGTCAGAACCCAGGCCAAGACTCTGGAACCAGTCGGCACCGCGATCGATGATGTGGGGAATGTTGCAGAGGGTCTCGACATTGTTGACGATGGTGGGGCGTCCCCAGAGTCCGCTGACCTGGGGAAAGGGCGGCTTGGCCCGCGGGTTGGCGCGTTTGCCCTCCAGGGAGCTGATCAGCGCGGTCTCCTCGCCGCAGATGTAGCGCCCGGCACTCATGTGCACATACATATCCAGCTTGTAGCCGCTGCCGAGTATGTTCTCGCCCAGGTAGCCCTTCGCATAGCAGTCGGCAATGCCCTGTCGCAGCAGCTCCGCTGCGAGCAGGTATTCTGCGCGAATAAAGATATAGGAGACATCGGCGCCGATGGTGTAGGCGGACAGGATCATCCCCTCGATGAGCTGGTGCGGGTCACATTCCAGCAACAGGCGATCCTTGAAGGTCCCCGGCTCCATCTCGTCGGCGTTGCAGATCAGGTATTTGTGGCCCGACCCCGCGGCCTCGCCCATGGGTACGAAGCTCCACTTCATGCCGGTGGGGAAGCCGGCGCCACCGCGGCCGCGCAGGTTCGAATCCTTTACCAGCTGCAGACAGTCCGCCGGCGACATGCTCTCCATGGCCTTGCGCAGACCACGATAACCGCCGTTGGCCTCGTAGGCCGCCAGGTCGGTCGGTGAACGGTCCGGGCGGACATTGCGGGTCAGTGGGAGATCCATCGCCATCAGTCCCCCGATCCCTGTCCGAACAGCTGCCGGATGACCTGCTCGTCCACGTCCTCGTGCAGGTCATCCCCGACCATCATTACCGGCGCCTTGTCGCAGGCGCCCAGGCAGGTCACCGGCAGGAAGGTGTACTTGTCGTCGGCCGTGGTCTCACCCAGCCCGATTTCCAGTGATTCGCTGATCTTTGCCTGCAAATTGTCGCAGCCCTTGATCCAGCAGCTCACACTGTTGCACAGCAGGATGACTTTCTCGCCCACCGGGCGGCGGAAGATCAGGTTGTAGAAGGTGGCGATGCCATCCAGCTCCTCGGCCGACATATGCAGGTGGCTGGCAATGGCCTGCAGGCTCGTGTCCGATACCCAGCCGCGGTGCTGCTGAACAATTTTCAGGGCGTCTATAGCAACGGCTTCCCGATAGGGGGCGTGGGAGATTTCTGCGTCGATCTCGCGCAGTTCCGCCTCGCTCAATGCCGTGATCAGCTCTATGCTCATCGGTCCACGTCCGCCATGACAAAATCAATACTGGCGATGATTGCTATCAGGTCGGGAATCATCAGGCCCCGGGAAATCAGCGGTATCTGTTGCAGTGCCGGAAAGGACGGCGTCCTGATACGGGTACGGTAGGAGGTGGTGCCGCCGTCGCTGACCAGGTGGTAGGAATTGATACCCTTGGTGGCCTCAATCATCACCGAGGCCTCGCCGGCAGGAATGACCGGTCCCCAGCTCACACTGAGAAAATGGTGGATCAGGGTTTCGATATCCTGCAGGGTCGCGTCTTTCGGTGGCGGCGTGGCTAACTTGTTCTCGGATTTGTAGGGCCCCTCGGGCATGTTCTCCAGGCACTGGCGAATAATGCGCAGGCTCTGGCGGATCTCTTCAACCCGCACCGCAGCACGGTCGTAACAGTCGCCGCCCTGTGCTAACGGCACCTCGAAGTCGAACTGGTCGTAGCCGCCATAGGACCTGTCCCGGCGCAGGTCGAAATCGACACCGGTCGCGCGCAGGGACGGCCCGGTGATGCCCCAGTCAATGGCTTCCGCCTGGGTGTAGCGACCAATGCCCACCGTCCGCTGTTTGAGAATGCTGTTCTGCATCGCCATTTTGTCGTAGTGGTCCAGCCGGGCCGGCATGCCGTCGATGAATTCCTGCACCATTTTGTCCCAGCCTTCGGGCAGGTCCTGACAGACACCGCCGATGCGAAACCAGGCCGGGTGCATGCGGCCGCCGGTGATGGCCTCGACAATGCCGAACAGCCGTTCCCGGTCGGCAAACATATAAAACACCGGTGACATCTGTCCCACGTCCTGGGCGAAAGTGCCGTAGAACACCAGGTGGCTGGAGATGCGGAACAGCTCCGACAGCATGATGCGGATGACCTTGGCCCGGGGTGGCACCTCGATGCCCGCCAGGGCTTCCACGCTCTGCACGTAGGCCAGGTTGTTCATGACCCCGCCGAGGTAATCGATGCGGTCGGTATAGGGGATGAAGGAATGCCAGGTCTGACGCTCGCCCATCTTCTCCGCGCCGCGGTGGTGGTAACCGATATCCGGCACCGCATCGACCACGACCTCGCCGTCCAGTTGCAGGGCGATACGGAATACCCCGTGTACGCTGGGATGGTTGGGCCCCAGGTTGAGGAACATGAATTCGGTGTCGTCGCTGGCGCGCTCCATGCCCCATTCTTCAGGGCGAAAACGCAGGGCCTCCTGCTCGTAGTCCTGGCGTTCCTCGCTCAGGCTGAAGGGCTCCATCTCGGTGGCACGGGCGGGGTGCTCCTTGCGCAGGGCATGCCCCTCCCAGGTGGGTGGCAGCAGTATGCGACACAGGTTCGGGTGTCCGGAGAAGCGGATGCCGAACATGTCCCAGGCTTCCCGCTCGTACCAGTTGGCGTTGGGCCAGATGCCGATAGCCGTCGGCACTTCGGCCGGTTCGATCACGGCAACCTTGATACGGATTTCCTCAACCGGGCTCAGGCTGAGCAGGTGATAACACACCGCGAACTCTGCGTGGGGTTGGTGCTGGCGGTTTTCTCGTTGTCGCTCGTCGATGCCGAAGAGATCGTAGAGCATCGGGTAGTGTGGTTTCAGGTACTCCAGCACTGCGAGCAACCTGGCAGCATCGACCCACAGTGTGGGCGTGGCATCCGGCGTGGGCTGAACCACAAACACATCGGCACCGAAGTGGGCGAATAACTCGTCCACCATAGTACCGCTGGTGCTTGTCTCAGCGTTGAGCATGCGGGCTCCGTTAGCGTTATACAGCCGGTGTTATTGTTCTGCGTTTAGTCCTTAAACTTTGTCTATACCTCTCAGCTCCCTTGCTTCGTTTCGCTCCTGCTGCAGCAGATCGCGCTGGCTGGGCATGTCAGGCTTTATAATTGTCTGGTCGCCCACGACCCAGCTCAGCGGGCGCCGCTCTTTTTCGATTGCGTCCTGCAGCATCATCAGTCCCTGCATCAGGGCTTCCGGTCGCGGCGGGCAGCCGGGCACGTAGACGTCGACCGGGATAAATTTGTCGACACCCTGGACCACGCTGTAGATGTCGTACATGCCGCCGGAATTGGCGCAGGAACCCATGGAAATAATCCAGCGCGGTTCCAGCAACTGGTCGTAGAGGTGCTGTACCACCGGTGCCATTTTGCGAAAGCAGGTACCGGAGATCACCATCAGGTCGGCCTGGCGCGGCGTGGCGCGTATGACCTCGGAACCGAAGCGGGAAATGTCGTGGCGGCTGGTGAAAGAGGTCGCCATCTCCACGTAGCAGCAGGAGAGCCCGAAATTGAACGGCCAGAGGGAGTGGGCGCGGCCCCAGGCGATCAGGTCTTCCAGTTTGGCGAAAAAGACGTTGCGCCGAACCTGTTCCTCGACGTCCATTTCGCCGGGGCTGCTGGCAATGACGTCCTCGGGTTTGCTGAGACTCCATTCCATCAGGGCGGGTTCTCCTCGAGCCCTAGCCGGGTCTTCACACCCCATTCCAGTGCACCGGAGCGCCACTCATAAATCAGGGCGACACCCAGGATGATGATGAATACCATGATTGCCGCGTAGCCTTCCCAGCCCAGCTCAAAGAAGGCGATGGCCCAGGCGAAGATGAAGACAGTCTCCAGGTCAAATATGACGAAGAAGATCGCGATCAGGTAGAACTCAACCGACATTTGAATCTGGGGGGTGCCCACTGAGACCACGCCGGACTCAAAAGGCATATTGGTGGCCTTGTTGGCACGTCGCTGTCCCAGAAGATAAGACAGTCCCAGCATGGTCAGCACCAAGAGTATGACCGCGCCAAAATAGACGATGAAAGGTAGTAGCTCCGATCCCCGCACACTCACTCCAGAACTTTTGTTCTTATGGAGGTCGCTTGCCCGTTAACCAACCGCGTGGGTAAGAAAATCGACCTGGGTACAACTAACACCTGTAACACTGGAAACTCTAGACCCCTTAAAGATCAAACGCAAATGTGGTCAAAAATTGGTCGGTCGCTTCAGTTCTGACTGGACTAAACTTGCCTGAAGCACTGAGGAATAGGGCGGCGCGCATGAAGCCGGAACACGAAATTGTCGACGAAGCAGCCTGGCTTGAAGCCCGGCGGGCCTTCCTCGAAAAAGAGAAAGCCTTTACCCGTGAGCGGGATGCCCTGAACGCTGCCCGGCGCGAACTGCCGTGGCTGCGGGTGAACAAGGATTATCGATTCCAGGGCCCCCAGGGAGAATGCAATCTGGTGGATTTGTTTGGAGACTGCAGTCAGCTGCTGCTCTACCACTTCATGTTTCACCCTGACTGGGAGCAGGCCTGCAAGAGCTGCTCTTTCTGGGCCGATGGATACAATGGTTTTTACCGGCACCTGGCGCAGCGGGATGTGCAGCTGGCGGTAGTCTCCCGGGCGCCATTGACGGAGCTGCAGGCTTTTGCCGAACGCATGGGCTGGCGGTTTCCCTGGTATTCCAGCGAGGGATCCGATTTCAACTACGATTACAGGGTGTCTTTCACCGACGACCAGATTGCCAGCGGCTCAGTGGATTACAATTTCGGCCCATCGAACTTTACACCCCAGGAGGCACCGGGACTGAGCGTGTTCTACCGGGACGGCGAGGGCCAGGTCTACCGTACCTACAGCTGTTATTCCCGTGGCCTGGATATATTGAACGGCGCCTACCACCATCTCGACCTGGTGCCGAAAGGGCGCAACGAGGATGGTTTGCCGTTCCCCATGGCCTGGCTGGATTTCCAGCACGCATACGGAGGCAGAGAGTGAGTAAGGAACTGTGGCTGCTGCGCCACGCCAAGTCTTCCTGGGACGATCCCACGGTGGACGACCGCAACCGGGCTCTCAATAACCGGGGGCGACGCAATGCGCCGCGCATGGGCCAGGCCCTGGCTGAGATTCTCGAACCCCGGCGCGCCTATGTCAGCCCCGCCCTGAGGGCACAACTGACCCTGGGCGGGCTGCAGGATGGCTGGCCGGAAATGCAGACCCAGAACCACCGTACTGAAGAGACGCTATACACTTTTTCCGCGCGGGACCTGGTCGACTGGATCGGCGAGCGCGATGACGCGGAGGACTGCCTGTTCCTGATCGGGCACAATCCCGCCTTTACCGACCTGGTCAACTGGATTTGCGGTGATGAGGTCCTCGCCAATCTTCCGACCGCGGGCTTTGCGCAACTGGCACTTACTGTCGACAGCTGGTCGGCACTGGAGCCAGGCTGTGGGCACCTGGTCCGAAAACTGTTTCCCAAAGAACTCGACTGACAACTCAACGAAGGAGAATGCTGCATGACCACAGTCACCGATGCAGACAAGCAGGCGTTTTTTAGCGACGTGGAGAGCGCCACCAAGAAAGCGATCTGGGCCGCGGTTGCCACCGCCGCCGACGGCGTACCGCGGGTACGCATGGTGCACCCCACCTGGGAGGGCGATATTCTCTGGTTCGCGACTTCCAAGGCATCCCCGAAGGCGGCGCAGCTGGCGGCCAATCCGCTGATCGATGTGCAGTTCCAGGTAGCGCCCCCGGATTTCGTGCACATCCTGGTCCACGGTAGTGTCGAGTTGCTGGACGATGCAGAGAGCCGGCAGCATGCCTGGGACGTGCTCGACTACGACCTGGCAGAATTCTGGCCCGAGGGCGTTGATTCGCCGGACTATCTGGTGGTCAAAATTACGCCCAGCCGTGTCGAGCTGTCGGAGATGTTTGGCATGGCCAACAAGCGGGTCTGGCGAGCCTGATGCCGGGAATGCGCTGGTTGGTGCTCGGCGGCCTTGGCCTGGCCCTGCAGGTAGCGCCGGCCCTGGCGGGCCCGGCGGCGGAACGCCTCGCCCAGGCGGTGCGCTTCCCCACCGTGAGTCACCAGGATGAGAGCTTGCTGGACAAGCAGGCATTCCTGGGTCTTCATGCATTTCTGCGCTCAAGTTATCCGCGGGTATTCAGCGAGCTGGATGTGGAAGTGATCAACGACTACAGCCTCCTGATCCGCTGGCCAGGGCGGGACACCGCTCGCAAACCTGTGTTATTCACGGCCCATATGGACGTGGTGCCGGTGGAGCCAGGTACCGAGCCGCTCTGGACGCACCCGCCCTTTGCGGGTGTTATCGCCGACGGCTATGTCTACGGCCGCGGTACCCTGGATGACAAGATCGGGGTTATCTCCCTGCTGGAGGCGGCGGAGACCCTGCTGGAACAAGGCTTCGAACCCGAGCGAAGCCTGGTTTTCGGTTTTGGGCACGATGAGGAGATCGGCGGGCTCGAGGGTGCAGCGAAGATTTCCGCCCGGCTGGAGGAGCTGGGAATGCACTTCGAGTGGATGGTAGACGAGGGCAGCTACGTGATTGCCGATAATCCTTTACTGCCGGACCGGCCGGCGGTATTGATCGGCGTGGCGGAAAAAGCCTACCTGACCCTGGTGTTAACCGCTCGTGGTCCCGGCGGGCACTCCTCCATGCCTCCGCCACGAACCCCGATTGGGCGGCTGGCGGCGGCGGTAGCGCGGGTCGAGGATAATCCCCTGCCGGCCAAGCTGGTGCCACCGGTAGACACCATGCTGGAGCGCTCTGCCCCCTACGTCGATTTTCCGAATAACTTTATTTTCTCCAACCTGTGGCTGACCGAGCCCCTGGTAGCCGATCGCATGGCCGAAGACCCGCTGACGAACAGCTATGTCCGCACCACCACCGCACTCACCATTTTCCGGGCGGGGGTGAAGGATAATGTGATTCCTCAGGCGGCCGAGGCGCGCATCAACTTTCGCCTGCTTCCCGGCGATACCCCGGACATGGTGCTGGAGCACGTGCGACGCGTCGTGAACGACCCGGAGATTAGCGTAGAGCGTGCCCGCGAATGGGCCGATCCCCCGCCACTGGCGGATATGGACGGTGGTGGCTTTGAGGTGATCGGGAGGGCGGCGCGCTCGGTCTACAGCGATGCAGCGGTTATTCCCTTCATGATGTCGGCCACCACCGATGTGCGCCACTATATCGAGCGTGCTGACAATCACTACCGCTTCCACGGCGCCATCATCAATGTGGCGCAGACAGTGGGCATTCACGGCACCGACGAAAAGATCGCCGTGGACAGTTTTGAAAAAGCGGTGACGGTAGCGCAGGCTATGCTGGAAGAGGCCGGCAGGGCGCAGCAGTAGTGGAGCTGGCGGTATTCGTCCTATTTACCCGGGGCAGCGGCTGGGTTAGAGTGCGCCACCTGATGCCCCGCTTATAAACACAAAGAAGAAAGAGAGAATACATGACCCTGACCACGCGCATTCTTGTTGCCATGGTTGCAGGCATAGTGCTTGGCTCTATCCTTAACGTCATTGCCGCCCAGGGCTGGTTGGCGGCGGGCTTGCAGACATTTATCGACGACAACATAGTCAACGGTCTGTTCGATGTGGTCGGCCGGATATTTGTCGCCTCCCTGAAGCTGCTGGTAGTACCCCTGGTCTTCGTCTCCCTGATCTGCGGTGCCTGTTCCCTGGGCAACAGCGCACGCATGGGTCGCATCGCCCTGCGCACGATAATTTTGTACCTGATCACCACCGCCATAGCGGTGAGTGTCGCCCTGTTCACTGCAGTGCTGGTCGCCCCCGGCGAGGGTGTCGAAATGTCCGGGGAGGCCAACTACGTGGCCAAGGAGGCGCCGCCGCTCACCGATGTAATCGTCAATATCTTCCCCTCCAACCCGGTGCGTGCCATGGCCGACGGGGAGATGCTGCAGGTCATCGTGTTTGCGCTGTTGCTGGGCTTTGCCATTACCCGCGCCGGTGAAGAGGGCAAGCGGGTTGCAGCCTTTTTCAAGGATTTCGAGGCGGTGATCATGAAGATCGTTGCCATCCTCATGTTGCTGGCGCCCTACGGCGTCTTTGCGCTGCTGGCAGAGCTGTTCTCCAAGCTCGGTTTCGGCACGATCGTCGACCTCGGCAAGTATTTTCTCACCGTGGTATCTGTATTGATCTTCCACGGCCTGGTGAGTTACTCGCTGCTGCTCAAGACGCTGGTCGGTCTGCCGCCCTCGGTCTTGCTGTACAAGATGCGCTCCGTGTGGGCTTTTGCCTTCTCGACCGCGTCTTCGGCGGCGACCATGCCGGTCACCATGCGTGCGGTGGAGAAACGCCTGGGGGTCAAGCAATCGGTGGCCGGCTTCACCATTCCGCTGGGCGCCACTGTCAATATGGACGGCACCGCCATCATGCAGGGTGTGGCAACAGTGTTCATCGCCCAGGTCTTCGGTGTGGATCTCTCCATCGGTGATTTTCTCGCGGTTGTGCTGACAGCCACCATGGCATCCATTGGTGCTGCCGCAGTTCCCGGCGTCGGCCTGATCACCCTGGCCCTGGTGCTGGAGCAGGTCGGCTTGCCGGTGGAGGGCATCGCCCTGATCATCGGTGTCGACCGCCTGCTGGACATGGTGCGCACCGCCGTCAATGTTACCGGCGACGCCACGGTTTCCCTGATCGTGGCGGAGCTGGAAGGCCAGGTGGACAAGACGGTGTTCGGTGACTGGCACGCTGATGTCATGACGGTAGAGACCATCGATACGGATGGTGATCCCGAACGGCCGCACTTCCTCGATGAGGAGCCAGAACTCGAACTGGACGCAGCAGACGCTACAAGGGATTGATAATCGGTTCTTCTTCCTCGGTAATCACCGGGCTGTCTTCCATCAGGATTCCCGTGTCGCCGACATTCAGTGAGGAGGCAACTTCCTGAGCGACGCGTTTACCGCTCATATAGGCGCCGTGTACCGTCTGGTGGTGAGGCGCGGGGGCAGTGGCCTCACCGGCAAAGTAGAGAGTACCGGCAACAGGTCTGGCGAGTTGAGACTGGGCACCGATGCCACCGGGGCGGGTAAAGGAATAGGACCCCAGGGAATAGGGGTCGCGTATCCAGTCCTGGAAGCTGTGCCACTTGAGTTTCTGTTGCAGGTCGGTGAAGCCGCTGGCTTCCTGCAACCAGGCCAGTACCTGCTGCATGCCCGCCTCGGGCCCGAGATCACTCAAACGCTGCGCGGCGCTGCCGGCAAACCAGCCCTGGATAGCGGTGCCGCCCTGGTTGGGTGGGTGCGGAATACCAAAGAAAATGCGCTCCCCCGGTGTCATCCAACCACCGGGACCGCCCAGCTTTTCGCGCCGGAACTGGTCGCCGAACAGCATATGCGCTACTACCACCTGGCCCATTTCCATGGAGTCGATGGCGCGTAGTTTCCAGTCCGGCATGGTCGGCTGGATCAGGATCTGGCCGCTCTGCAGGACGCCTATCGGCACGGTGATCACCAGCCGCCGGGTAGTCAGTCCGGCGCTGGACCCGCGGAATTTGTAGGAAACACCGGCTATGCCCTGGCGCCAGAACACCTCGTTGACGATGCTGTTGGGCTGGATTTTGCCGGTCAGCTCTTTGGCCATCTTGTCGACGAGCTTGCCGTATCCGCCCACGACCTGGAAATCCTCGTCCTTCCAGGTTTCCCAGGCTTGCCCGTCCACTAATGCGGATTGCAGGCTGATGCGCCGGGGTTCCGCAGTCCAGCTCATGGGCTCGGAGGCCAGGATTTCCTGTTCCTCAGGCGTAAAGCCCTGCGCCTGGGTAAAGGCCTGGTAAGAAATATCGGGCCCCTGGTAGCTTTCGTAGGCTTCGAAGAGTCGCTCGTAGAGGGCGTCAACCGCGTCCCAGTCGGGCGCGTAATTGCCCGGCTTTCCCGGGGAGAAGAACCGGTACTCCGGTTCACCCAGGGCGCTCAGGGGTCGGGCTTCCAGGCCGAATTCCCTGATCAGTTCCCAGGTGGCTGCTTTCGAGCCGTGAATGAACTGGGCCCCGAGTTCGACGCCGTGGGAAGGCAGTTCGCGATCCGGATTGGGAGCGGTGTACATGCGACCGCCGACCCGGCCCCGCGCCTCCAGGATGAGAACTTTCAAACCGGGCCCGGCGCGGCTCAGCAGGCGCGCAGCGGTCATCCCCGCCATACCGGCGCCGATAATTACCACGTCATAATCGGCACCCACCGCGGACAGGGACCGGTGAGGGGCGAGCAGGGATCCCGCACCCAGCAGTGCAGCGTTGCGGATAATCTCCCTGCGCTTGAATTGAGCCATGAGCTGGTCCTTACGCTTGTCTACAACTATAGATTATTTTCGCAAAGCCATGCGATAGTGTTGTTCCCGGTTGGTGACGGCGACCAGTATGCCCACGCTCAGCGAGCTCTACATTTATCCGATAAAGTCCTGTGCGGGAGTCGAGCAGCAGCATGTCGCGCTGGATCGCTTTGGTCCGGTCGGCGATCGTCGCTGGATGCTGGTGGATGGCGCCGGCAGGTTCATTACCCAGCGCGAACATGCGGTACTGGCGCGACTGCGGGCGATTCCGACAGCAACAGGCCTGGAACTTGCCATCGACGATGAGTCCAGGCAGGTGCAGCGCCCCGAATCGGCGAAGCGAAAGCTGGTCACGGTTTGGTCTGATGCCGTACCGGCGGTGGATGCAGGTGATGAGATCGCGACCTGGCTGGAGTCGCAGCTGGGGCTGAATGCCCGGCTGGTCTATATGCCGGAGGACTGCCAGCGCCTGGTGGACGGTGCCTACGCGAAATCTGCCGAAACCGTGAGTTTTGCGGATGGATTTCCCCTGCTGCTCTTGTCACAGGCATCACTTGATCTGTTGAACAGCAAGCTGGCTTCACCGGTCCCCATCAACCGCTTCAGGCCCAACCTGGTGGTGGACGGCTGCGATGCCCATGCCGAGGACGAGTGGCGGCAGATCCGCATCGGTGAGATGGAGTTTGATGTGGCCAAGGCCTGCGCGCGTTGTGTCGTACCTTCGATCGACCAGGCGACTGGCGAGAAAGATTCCGAGATCCTGCGCGCCCTGGCGAGCTATCGCCGCTTCGAGGACCCCGGAGGCGGTCCAAGACAGGTTTTCTTCGGCCAGAACCTGCTCTACCGGGGCGAGGGTGAACTGGCCCTGGGAGACGAGGTGACTATTCTCCGCTGAAGTCCGGTGGGCGTTTGTCGAGGAAAGCGTCCACCGCCTCGCGGTGATCTTCCATCTGATGACTGATAGCCTGCATGCTGGCGCTCATGTCCAGCAGGTCCTTGAGGTCCATGCGTTGTGCGGCTTTCAGCAGGCGCTTGGTCATGCGCACGCCGCGGGGCGGCTTGGAGGCAATCTCCGCGGCGATCTCCCGGGCCCGCGGCAGTAGCTGGTCGCTGTCGACAACTTCCATCAGGATGCCGTATTCCAGCGCCTCGTCGGCCTTGACCAGGCGCCCGGTCAGCGTCAGTTCCGCCGCACGCTGGTATCCGGCGACCCGCTGCAGGAACCAGGCGCCGCCGTCACCGGGAATGATCCCAAGGTTGATAAAGGTCTCGCCCAGCAGGGTTTCCGGGCAGCCGATGCGGATGTCGCACATATTGCAGAGGTCGAAACCGGCGCCGATGGCGGCGCCGTTGACCGCGGCGATGGTGGGGACCTCGATATCGTTCATGGCCAGCGGGATGCGCTGGATTCCCTGGCGGTATTGCTCCTGGATCTCGGCGGCGGCGCCGCCAAATATCCCCTCCTTTTCCCGCATTTCCTTGACGTTACCACCGGAAGAAAAAGCCTTGCCATCCCCGGTAATGATCAGTGCGGACACCTCCCGGTTGAGGTTGGCCCAGGCGGCGGTGTGGACGATATCGTCGATCAGTGCAGTACCGGTCAGCGCATTGCGCAGATCATCGCGCTCAAAGGTGAGCGTGGCGACCCGGTCTTCCAGCTCGATACGGGCGTCGGTCAGGTGGGGCAGTTGACTCATATAGGCAAACTCCATCAGCTTATAGATTGAGCTTAGCAGCGTCTGCTATGCTTGTGCGCCTTTTGAAGCAGGAACAAGCAATGTCCATCAAGGTTGCCATCGTCCCGGTTACCCCCTACCAGCAGAATTGCTCCGTTATCAAGTGCGAGGCCACCGGCAAGGGCGCCGTGGTCGATCCGGGGGGCGACATCGAGAAAATCCTCGATGCGGTGCAGCAAATGGACATCACCCTGGAGAAAATCCTGCTGACCCACGGCCACATGGACCACTGCGCGGCCTCCGGGGTCCTGCGCGAGCAACTCGGTATTCCTATCGAGGGTCCCGAACGCGAGGATGCCTTCTGGATCCAGAAGCTCCCCGAATCCTGCCAGATGATGGCGGTACCACCGGTGGAGCCCTTCGAGCCGGATCGCTGGCTGGAGGAGGGAGATACGGTCACGGTGGGAGAGCTTGAGTTCCAGGTATTCCATTGCCCGGGTCATACACCCGGCCACGTGGTCTTCCTGTTTCCGGAAATGAAGGTGGCCTGGGTCGGCGATGTCCTGTTCCAGGGCTCTATCGGCCGTACCGACTTTCCCCGCGGCAACCACGAGCAGCTGATTTCATCGATCCGTGAGAAGCTGTTTCCACTGGGGGACGATATCACTTTCATCCCCGGCCACGGGCCGACATCGACCTTTGGCCACGAGCGTGCCAGCAATCCCTTCGTCGCCGACATGAACTATGGCTGATACTCCTGGTCCGGGAGAGCCTGCGGGCTTCGAGGAGCTCAGCGAGCCACAGTTGCGGCAGGAGTTTCACGCCCAGACCGCGAAGATTGCCTGGCACGAGTTGCAGCCACACTACGCCCGCGGTGCCGTGGTATTCGTGGCAACCGGCCTGGACCTGGTCGACGTCGCCGTGCAACTCCGGCTGGACAATAAAACTCAATTCGAACAATGGCTTGCGCGTGGTGAGGTCAGTCGCGTCAGCGACCGGCAGGCAGCCGAGATGTTCGAGGAAAATCCACAGCTTTGGGCGGTAGTGGTGGCCCCCTGGGTGCTGGTTCAGCGGCAGGCGCCGGACTAGCGGCTATACTTCAGGCAGTGATCTTCCCGGAGGCTGTCATGGATACTTCGCGCCACACTTTGCAGGATTTGTTCGCCCAGCTGGGTCTTGCCAGCAGCGATGCGGCCATCGAAGCTTTTGTCGCCAATAACCGCCTGCAGGGCAATATCCCGCTCGAAAAAGCGGCCTTCTGGAGTGCCGGTCAGGCGCAGTTTATTCGCGAGTCTATCGCCGAGGATGCAGACTGGGCGGAAATCGTCGATCAGCTGGATGCCCAGCTGCGCCACTAGGGCTTACTGTTTGATCACCTTGATCCAGTCACCGGGGCGCGGCTCACCCGAGGGGTAGTGGCCGTTCATCAGGCGTAACTGGTTTTCCGCATCGGGAATGCGCACCTGCCTGGCCAGCTTGGCATAGGTGGTAGTGCTGTCCGCCTGGATCCAGTGAATATACTGCTGCTTCTTGCCCTCGCGTTCGCTCTTCTTCATCGGGCGGAAGCTTTCGATGACTTCCAGGAAACGGGCGTCTTCGGTATCGAAATCGCTGGTATCCGTGACTTCACCCTCGAACAGGTAGGACAGGCCTCCACGGGTCAACACGGCCACGCGGCGGGGCTTCTCGCCGGAGGTGGCAGATGTGACGCCCGTGTGGCCTTCCAGTCCTGACTGACTCAGGGGCTCAGACTGAAACAGCTTGGGAGCATTCAGCTTCTCGTCCAGGAACGCCCTTGCGGATTTGGTCTTGTCGGTGCGTTGCATGGTGAGGGTGATCTTTGCGCTCTCGTCCTCGCTGGTGGTGACAATAGCCTTGCTGCCCCGCTCCACAGTCCAGCCCTCGGGGAAGGCAAAAGTGAAGCCCAGCTTGTTGTGGTAAAAGCGATCGTCCTGGCGCTGGGCGGTGGTGCTGCTTTTGCCGTAGGCCAGCCCCTCCATCATGTCGCGAAATTCAGCCGGGTCCGGACGCTTGGGGTTTTCCGGGGGTGGCAGGTCACTCGCGGTCCTGATTACCTGCTGCAGGCGTTTGTCATTGCGCGGGTGGGTGGCAAACAGGCCGTGGTAGGACTGGGGCTTCTTGCCGGCTGCCTGGGCCTTGACCCGGTTGTATTGTTCCTGGTCTTTCAAAACACCGATCACCTGCAGCAGGGCATTGGGATCGTAACCCGTGTTGTGCAGGTATTCCGCCCCCTCGCTGTCCGCCTCGAGTTCGTGCTCCCGGCCGTAACCCCGCACCAGGCTGGTGCCGTACATATTGGAGGCCTGGGCCAGGTCGGAACTGCGGGTGGTGACATAGGCCAGCTGGGCCAGCACGCTGTTGGCGGCATTGGCTGTCTGCTGCCGCACCGCGTGACGCGCCGTGACGTGGCCTATTTCATGGGACAGGACCGCGGCCAGCTCCGCCTCGTTGTCCATGTAAATCATCAGGCCGCGGTTGATATAGATATAGCCTCCCGGCAGGGCGAAGGCATTGATGTTCTCGTTGTCGATAACCGTGAAGGTGTAGTCGATATCCGGGCGATCACTGTTTTTTGCCAGGTCCTGGCCGACCCTGTCGATATAGGCCTGTACCTTTTCATCATCGTAGGCGGCACCTTCCGCCATCATTTTCTCGTGGGCCTCACGGCCCATCTTGATCTCCTGGCTCTCGGACATCAGGACGATGTCTGTGCCACCGGTGGCGGGGTTGGTGGCGCAACCCGGTATCAGCAGGGCGAGGGCAAGTACTGACAGCGCCTGGGCCAGGTGCAGCCCGGCTTTATCGCCGCTTACTTTTTCAGTTCTTGCCAACATCGTCTCTCCCGTCCACTAGTACTTGGCGCTGAAGAATTGCAGCAGCTGTTCGCCCAGGCCGTCGCAGGCCGTACCCTGCACCGGTGCAATAATCGGTATAGGCACTACAACCGCCGGCATATAGGACTGGCCGCTGGCCTGGGTGCTCATGCGCCCGACTTCCTCCTGGTCGGTGAAATCCCAGATGGTGGCCTCGTAGTTGCTGTCATTACCCCAGGTACCGAAACCGAAACAACCGGCACCGCCGGGGCCGATGCCGCAGGTCATGGAACCCGCCCCCTCGGTGCGAATGGTTTCGCCGTCTATCCAGACCATGTACTCGGTCTTGAGTGATTTCAGCTTCTCAGCCACCGGCTTCACCTGCATCATGCGCTCGATATCCGCCGGCCGCAGCGGCGCGGTGCGCGGCTCAAACCAGGGGTAGAGCTCGTTCATGAACTCCAGCTCTGACATCACGTAGATCTCGGAGTCCGCTTTCTGGATGTGGTCACCCACGCACTCGATGAAATCGGGTTCGGTCTCATAATCGCTGGCGTGGCGCCGCCCCATGATGACTACCGAGGCGTCGCCCAGTTCTGCCTCGGGGCCCTGGTAGAGCACCTCGTCCACGGTGGAGGTGACGCAACCACCCACTAATGGCAGGGCCGCCAGGCCCAGGCAGGGGATAATTCCTTTGCTGATCATGGAGTCTCATCCTCCTCGAAACCGGGGTTATGCAGTGTCTCCATCCACATTTTGACCTCGGGAACGTTGGCGAAGTTCATTGCAAAATTTGCCCCTGCATCGCGCAGGGCCACCACCGCGGCGAGATTGACCGCAGCTTCGGCGGTCTGCAGGAAGGCAGTGGGGGTTTTGCCATAGGAGGTCATGGTCCAGTCGGCGACCAGTTCCCCCTCGGGCGAATAGAGTTCGTAGCGGTAGCGCATCCAGATTTCGAAAACGTTGATCTTGGTATGGTTCGGAATCGAGTACTGCAGCTCCTGTACATGGGGCACCAGTACCGCGTCGACATGCTCGTCGCCGACTGCTTCGACCCGGTCCCGGCGCGGAATTTCGTTGAGCATCACCACTTTTTCGAACATGCCCGGCAGCAGGGTGTTGTACATCTGGACCTGGGCCGGGCCGGTGCGCACCAGCCAGTCGGTCTCCTCGCGGGTGGTGGCCTCGTCAAAAAACTCGTGATTGCGGAATTCCGGGTCGTAATAGACCCCCAGGGTGAGCGGCAGCTTCTCCAGTACCGGGTCCGGGAAAGTGCCTTCCACCACCACGTTGTTGGCGCAACCGGCCAGCAGCAGCAAAATCACTGCGCTCAGCCATCTAGCGGTAGTCATTGAGCCCGACAAAGGTACCTCCGTTACGGTGCGTTAACTCCCTCATCAGCGTAGCAAATCGAATCCCGGTCGTCTGCAAATGCGGTTGTCTCTGAAACTGCACAGGAAAGCCCACCGCATGGATGCGCACCAGGCGGTTGCCCTCGGCGTCCTCGCGATTGATGCGGTCCACCGTGTCCACCACCTGTTGTATGGACTCGCCGGTAAATTCGTCGCCGAACACATAAATGCTGATTTTCTTGTCCGGCGCGTAAAAGGTGCGCACGGCCTGGGTGATGCCCTCCACCGGCGAGCTGTTGCTGAACACGTTCCAGGTGCGCAGCCGGTCCATGATGACCTTGCGCCTGCCCGGCGTGTCGGGAATCCACTTGCCGCGGTAGCGGGAAAACATGTACTGGCCCATGTCGTTCATCACCTGGATGCCCTTCACCTCCGGGTAGATACTCAGGGTGGCATCGAACTCCTCCAGTACCCGGTTCCAGGCGTAGGAGAACATGGAGCCCGAGGTATCGATTACGAAAATGATGTATTCGCTGTCTACCGGTATACCGCCGATGAGATTGTTTTTGCGCTTGTATTGCATGCCGAGCAATCGCTTCATTTCATCGCTCAGGGATTGCCGGGCGATTGCCAGCTGGCTGGTGACCACATCATTGGAGTTGGCCTGCACATTCAGTGACTCATGCTGGGACTTCACGCTGGCGAGTTGGCCGCGCAGGATGGCGATACGGTCCTCGTACTGGGAGAGCTGTTCGTGCTTGGCATTGAGGTCGCGGTTGAGAATATGGGTTTCACCGCGCAGCGTGAACAGTTGTTCCTGCAGCGCCGCGATACGCCCCTCCATATTGATGGCCGAAGCCTCGATGATTTGCGGCTGCACGGTCTTGGTAATCATCAGCAACAGGATGATTGCCCCGAAGCCACAGCAGATGACGTCGAGGAAGGAGAGGCTGAACTCCTCTGTGGTGCGGCGCTTGACCATCAGGGCCAGTCCTCCGAGGGGCTCAGGAAGGCACCCGCTGTCGCCTCGGCCAGTTTCCAGTAAAACGAGGCGGCCATGGGATCGCCTTCCATCGGGAACAGGATGATATTGACCGGGATCGAGCGCGGCAGCTGGTTGACCGCCCGCACAAACAGGCGCTCGCGGTCCTTGCCGCTGATCTTGTTACCCCGGGGGGCGGCTGCGCCCTGGGTGGGCAGCCCATCGGTAATCAGGAAAATATTGTCGGGCAGGGGCGCCATATCGAGGATCGAGACGATGGCATTCTCGAGGCTGGTGCCGCCGGCGGGTACCACGTCGTTGAGCGCTGCTACCACCTCGTCCAGTTGCTTGTCGTCGGCCACCTCCAGCCAGCTGCCCTCGGTACCCGACAGTAGCGGTTGCACCGAGGTATTGAAACTGTAGATCTGGTACTGACTGCTGACCGGCAGCTGGGCGCTGAGCCAGTCTACGGTGCCCACGGCGCGCTTCCACTTGGCGGCTTCTTTTTTGACCGAGTCGTTCATATTCCTGAGACGAATAATATTGACCAGTTCCTCAGCCAGCATACTGGCGGAGGCGTCCAGCAAAATCAGGATATTGCGTCCCCCCAGGTTGAGACCGGTAAGGTACTGGCGATTGCCTTCGCCGAGAAAGGTGCGGGCATTGATGCCGCCGGAGTCGTCGCTGGAGGCCCGCAGCTTCTTGACTTCCTCCTCCAGCTGCTGGATTTCCGCCTGCAGTGTTTCTATGTCGCTGCGCTCGGTGAATCCCTCGTTTTCCAGGCTTTCGATCAGCGCCCGGAAATTGTCGATCTCCTCCATGATCCGGGTGGCGAGACCCTGGGCCTCGACCACGTCCAGATCGACTTCCGAGAGGGTATTGCGCAGTCTAACCAGCCCCTCTTTGCCCTCCAGCACCTCTTCCTCGAGCAGGTCGACTTCCGACATGAGGTCGGCGTTCAGCTCGCGAGTATCTTCCTCGATGGCGTGGTCGATGATCAGGAACACCAGCACCACCGCGCCGAAGCCGCAGGACATGATGTCGAGGAAGCTGAGGTTAAATGTGGTAAAGCTACGCTTGCGTGCCATGGTTACCGCTGTCAGTCATCCGGTCTCACTTCGACCAGTCGCCAGGCGCTGCCGTCCTCGGTTTCGATCAGGTCTCCCGCCTCCAAAGGACGAGAATCGCCGATCACCGTGCCGTTGACCCGGGTAGCCGGCCCCTGCAAATGCCGAATGGTGAGACTATTCCCCTCTATGTCTATTTGACAGCGCCCGCGGGCGATTGGTTCGACTTGCACCGGGGCAATGGGCTCCGGCTCCGGTGCAGGTGTCGCCGCTGCTGCTGCCGTTGCCGGCAAGCTGGTTATGAAGTGAAGTCCCCCCTCGGCACCGGTTATCGCTGCCTCATTCCTGGAAATACTCTCGCTGACCGCGGTGGGCGTTGCCTTGAGCGCCTGCGGCAGGCGAATGCCGATCTCAGGCAAACTGGCCAGGGTGGGGCCGAGTATCACCTGTCCGGTCTCTCCCGCGGCTGTGCGCAGGATGCGTTGGTAGTGGTTCTCACAGGCTTCCGCCAGCAGCGATCTCTCCACCCGCGCCCGGCGGCCACCCAGGTCCAGGTTTTGCTCCGGGGAGGATTGCAGGGTCTCCAGCAGGGCGGGCAACTGGTCGTACAGGGCCTGCTCTGTAGCCGCCTGGTGCCTGGGATCAAAGCGGGTCTGGCGGATAAATGCGTCGGCAATCGCCTTGGCCAGGCTGTCCTGGACCGCGAGCCAGCCGCTGCCGGGAATGGGCACGACACGGTCACGACGCAGGGAACCGTCTTCGTAGCGCATACCGGTTACCAGGGCCTGGTGCAGTTGCAGTTCGACGTACCAGTTGTATTCGGCGGCGGGGGAGGCGGCGACCGCCGCCACCGCACGATCGACCAGGCCCACGGCTGTGAAGGGGCACTGCTCGATGATGCCCAGCAACAGGGCGAGCTGGTCGTGTTGTAAGCTGCCGGATGCGGCAACAATCCATTGCTCGGGCCGCCCCGCTTCTTCAAACATCGACATCAGGTGTGCGTGCACCAGGTCGGCGCTGTGGCGGCTGGGGCCAAAAGCCGGATGCAGCGTCTCTGTATCCATTTGCGACCAGAACCGGTGATTGATCTGGCGTGGGTGCAGGCGGGCCTGGGCCCTGGCGGTTTCCCCGAATGCGTAATTGCGGCCTTCCAGCAGGGCGTAGCCGGGGCTGGCCAGTACCTGCTCCGGACCGCGCCAGAGACCCAGCCTGGCGTCGTTGAGATCGAGAATTACCGTGTCTGCAGCCATCAGTGAACAGCCAGGTGGCGCATCAGGCGCTTGTCGCAGTAGCGCTGGCAACCGAGTACCAGGCGCTCCTGGGACAGCTGCAACTGGTGCAGGCAAAACATGATGATAATGCTGAGAACCAGGGCCACAAAGGTGCTGTTGAAGGCCACACCGAGACTGGCGGTCACACCGCTGATATCGCCCTCAACGGCCTCGTAGGCCTGGCCCAGGGCGTCGCCGATGCCGCGCACGGTACCGATAAACCCGATTGAAGGAATGGCCCAGGCGATGTACCTGACCATGGACAATTCCGAGTCGAGGCGGTCGGATTCGCCGTCGCACTGTTCCTTGATGGTGCCCGATACCGCCGGGATGCTCGACGTGGTAGCAAAACGTTGTAGGGCCGCCAGCAGGGTACGCGGCAGCAGGAAGTCCTGGGTGTGGTCGTCCAGTGCTTCCAGTGGCCGGCTGTACTCGCGGGCGTCCTCCGGCAGGATACTGGTGCCCTGCGGCACATCCAGCAGCCGCTGATCCAGCAAACGCTGTTCCTCTATTACCTGGCGTGCCTTGTAGCCCATGATCGCCATTGCCCAGAACAGCAGAATGAAACAGGCCTCCTGCTCAAAATCCCGGATCACGACGTAGAAGGAACGCTTGGGCACATATTCGGCCCCGGATGCCAACAACTCCGCCTCCCGCTCCAGGATCGCATTGGCATTGGGCCGGACCAGGCCGACATAAATGGCATGCACCAGGATAATCGTGATCAGCAGGGCAAACAGCTGGTAGAGAAATTCGGATGACAGTCGCTGCTTCATAAATGGGTCCTAGATGTCCACCGGGAATGAGACCGAGAGGTCCTCGGAAATTTGTTCGGAGGCTCGGTAATCAAAGGGGTCGGTCGCTTCCGCGTCCGGTTCGATATCAGGTGCCGGCTCCTCCTGGGTCACGCCCGGTTCGCCAGTCGCCGCGTTCTCTTCGTCCACCGTTGCCGCCGGTTCATCGGTGGCATACGCGTCTTCCTGGGCCAGCGCTCCCGGGCTGGTCAACAACAGTGCGAGAACTATCCAGGCTGGGGCTTTCACGGCGCTTCCTCCGCAAATCTTGCTATGCGGAATCCTACGTCATCGCGGCCGTCTTTCCCATAATCGCGGAAGGAGAGGCGCAGCTCCGTGACGGTGCCCTGGGCCCAGCTGGCGCCGCGAATGACGTGGCTGCTGCCCTGCTGTGCCCCCAGGGGGTCCACCACGGGAATACCGCTGCTGTTGGGCATGCTGTAAACATCATGTACCCACTCCGCGACGTTGCCGCCCATGTCGAACAGGCCCCTGTGATTGGCGGGGAAGGATCCGGTGGGTGCGGAGACAATATTGCCGTCTTCGTAACCGCTGACCGTGCGTCCGGTGATATAGGCACTGCTGGAATCAGCATAGTTTTCCAGGACTTCACTGGGCGGATAGCTGCGGCCCCAGGGAAACTTCAGCAATTCATCGCCCTTGACCCGGGCGGCCCAGGCCCACTCCGACTCCGTCGGCAGCCGGTAACCGTGGGACCGGGTGTTGAAGCCGATTACCTTGCCGTTTTCCACCTGGTAGAACAGTGGCAATCCCTCCTGCTCACTGAGCCAGTTGCAGTAGAGTGCAGCATCGTTCCAGCTGACCGAGACCACCGGCTGCCGGTCGCGATTGAGGCTGTTGCCCTCGATGCTGCCGGAGCCGTGTTCCTTGTTGAACTTCCTGAATTCCAGGTTGGTAACTTCGTGAGTGCCCAGGTAGAACAGTCGCGTGAGCGATACGGGGTGCAATACCTCGTTGGCGCGCCTGCCCGGCTCACGGCGCGAGGCACCCATGGTCAGCTCGCCGGGAGTAAACAGCTTCAGAGTCTGGCCGGCGGGGCTCTCGATTTTCGGTTTGAGCTCCGCCAATTTGGCCTCCGACTCGGTCAGCAGGCGCACGGCAATCACCTGTCCCAGGCCCTCCCGGGGAGTGAAGCGCTGGCGGTGGCTGCGGTAACCCTCCAGCCTGACCTCCAGACTCTGTTCGAAGGCCGGCAGAGACACGTTCTGGTTGCCGGTACCAACCGACTTGCCGTTGACCAATACCTCTGCCGCCGAGGGCTCCACCCGGATCATCACTTCACCCAGCTGTGGCTTCAGCACAATGCGCATCTCCCGCTCTTCTTCCGGCTCCAGACTGAGGTTGCGCACGGCGCTGCTGTAACCGGGTTTGAAGATAGCCAGCCGGTGGCTGTTGCCGGGTTCCAGCGACAGTGTTATTGGCGTCTGCCCGCGGAATTCGCCGTCGACTGTAACGTTCGCCCCCCCGGGCCGGCTGCTCAACTGCAGGACCCCGTCGGCGGGTTCCAGGGCAATCGGCTCGAGGTTCTGATGGACGCCTGCGCTGACGCTCAGGGTTTGTTGCCAGCTGCGATAGCGGGGCATCTGCAATTCCACCAGGTGTTCACCCTGGAGGATTTCAAGCAGTGCGGGTGTCTTGCCGAGCGCCTCGCCATCGACGTAAATCGTCGCGCCGACCGGTACGCTGGATATGGCGATATTGGCCCAGGCGGGCTCCAGTTCCACGGTAAAGGACTGGGCAGTTTCCATGCCCTCGATGTTTATTAGTTCCCGGTAGGGCAGGTAGCGCTGTGCCAGGATTTTGAGCAGGCGTTCCCCGGCGGCAACCGGCGTCTCTAGCAGTGGAGTCGTGCCGATGGCCTCTTCATCGACAATCACCTGGGCCCCCTCGGGGGTGCTGTTGAAGGTAATAATGCCGGGCAATCGGACGAGCTCCAGGTGAACGCTCTGGTCGTCTTCCTCGCCGACTTCCAGGTCCTGTTCAATCGGGTAGTGACCCTCGGCACTAACACTGATGCGATAGCTGCCGCTGCGCAGCAGGTAGCGATCGCCAAGCTGCAACTGCAGGCCGCCGTCGATGTCCAGTTCGCTGTAGCCCGGGTCAAATGTGAACAGTACCGAGCGTGCGGTGAACAGGAACCACAGGGACAGGGCGAATAACAGCAGTACGACGGCCAGGATGATCTGAACCGGTCTTGCTCGCCAGCGTTTGCCACCGCTGTCATCCCCACGCGGTGTAAACGCAGACGGCGTAATAAGCTGGGGCTGCTGTTCAGAATCCATTCAGATGGGTTCCGTACAGCTGATTTCAACGATATTGCTGTCCTGGTTGTGGGCGACGGTGAACTTGAGTCGGACGTCCCGGTAACCGTTGCGCACACCCACCGCTGTGTAGGTGCCGGGTTTGAGACTCAACTGCTGGCGCCGGAATGTGCCCAGGTGGGCCACCTTGTAGACGGTGACATCGGTCTGTTCGTCCGAGTGCAGGAGTACCGGTATCGGCACGACGGCCAGGCGCAGAATCTCATCGAGCTCGGTCAGCTGCTGGCGCAACAGCGGCCCCTTCTTCTCCAGCGCGAGTGCCTGCTGGTAAAGCCTTTTCGTATTCTGGTAGATCTTGTCGTCGCTGAGCCGTTCCGGCTGCGCCAGTGCCTGACGCAGGCGCTTGTCCAGCTTGCCCCGGGTCTGGCTGCGAACCAGCCCGGCACGGGCGAATATCACCGTGTCATCCAGGGCCAGTATCTCCCGGTAGGCCTCGACCGCCTGGGTCCAGGCCTCACGCTCCTCGGCTTCCTGTGCCCTGGCGCCGAAGGCGTCGATCTTGGCCCGGATGCGGGAGTTGCGTGTTTGCAGCAGGGCATTCTCGGTTTCCGCTGCGCTGGGCAGGATTTTCTGGGCCCTGCTGAACTGGCGCTCGGCTTCATCGTAACGCGCCTCGTCCAGGGCCGCGTAACCGGCAGTCATGGCGGCATTGAAATCACGGCGCGCGATTTCACGCTCGACGCTGCGCAACTGTGCCTCGGCGCCGGCGTGTTGTGCATCCATTGCATGGGCCTGTTGCAGCAATTCCAGGGCCTGCTCCAGCTCACCGGCATCACGCGCTTCATTGGCCTGGGCCAGCAGCGCCAGCAGGGGCTCAAGCTTTCTTGCACGCTCCAGCGCCTGCTGTGCGACCAGGTCGTCGGGGCGCAACACCAGGGCCAGGTCCAGGGCCTCGATAGCCGGCTCGGCCTGGTCACTGCGCAGGGCTTCCAGACCCAGGCGCATCTGTTCCTCGAAGACCGCGTCAACCCGGGCTTTGATAGCGAGCATCGCGTCCAGGGCTTGCTGGTAGGTGGCGGCGGCGTCCAGGTACTGCTGTGTGCGGTACTGCTCATCGCCGTTGGCGGCGGTCGCCTGGGCCTCGCCGAACTCAGTTGCCGCCCAGCGCTCTACCTGCAATTCCTCAAGGGCAAACTGTTCATCGAGCAATTCGGCGAGTATGGCCTGGGCGTCTTTGCGTTGCCTGGCCAGCTGCGCATCCGACCAGGGCGAAATATCCACCGCTGCGGGTTTGCCGGGGCGAGCCGCGCCCGGGTCCGTGTCCAGCTCAACGGTGGCGGTATCGATCTGCCGGGGCAGCCAGAAAATAACCAGCAGGGCCAGGACCACCAGGCCGGCGAGTGCGGGCATGACCCAGTTTGGCCGGCCCGTGGCTGCGGTTTTACCGCCCGCCGCTGCATCGGCCGCGTCACTGGCGGGTGCACCGGTTGCGGGCGGAGCCGCCGGTTCAAACCGGACCGGCTCTACCTTTTTGTTGTGATCACTCATTGCAACCCGGGGGTATGACGATAATTGGAGAGGCGCAGATTCAGGTCTCCCCGCCCTGTTGAGCCGGGGCGAGATCGCCGACTTCAGACTGGTATATCTGCCGCAGCAGCTCCCGCCATTGTTCGTACTGGTCTTCAACGCTGCCGGTCAAGGTTACCGTGCGATCTTCTAGTTCGATGATCTGGGGGGCGATCTCCGCTTCCAGTGACAAACCCAGTTCCTCCAGGGCCTGCACGTGGATGTCCGCCTCGGTGCGCTTGTCCAGGCCGCTCTTGACCAGGTATCCACCACCGGCGATCGCGACATTGCCGGCGGAGCGCGCTGCGCTGTTGTCGCTGCCGGCGGCGGCAATACCGGCCACAACGGCGGCGACACCGGCGATCAGGCGCCGCTGTGATTCAGCCCGCAGCTCCTGCAGGGCAATCGCTTCGGTGTAGCTCTGTTTGCGCCACTCCTGGTAGGGGCCGACCATCTGACCGTTGAAGGAGGCGTAATACTCCTGCAGGGTATCGATGAACAGGTAGTCACGCTCGCGGATTTTGCGCACCCTGGCGAGCATCGGGTCATCGGCGGCCGGTAGCCGCTGTATTTTGTAGATACCTTTCCTGTCCTGCGTCAGGTAGCCGTCAAAGGCATCCGGGGAGAAGGTGCGGGCAAAGCGCAGCTCGTTCACCAGCCGGATATTTGCGAGGTCCTCTGGCGTGCGCGCCTGCTGGACTTTGAGCAGATCATTGGCGATCTCGTTGTATACCCCCTGGAAGGGGTCGAAGCGGGCGCGGCTGGTCTCGTAGCTATAGCGGCTGGCCTTGCTCTCATAGACTTTTTCCAGCCACAGGGCATCGGTAGCATCCCGCGCCACCACCTGTAGTTTCAGGGTTTCTCCGTGAGACTGCATGATGGTGCCGGAAACCAGGAGGTCCATGGCCTGCCGCTCATTGGGAACGACTCGTACCGCACCCCAGGCACCGCTGCTCTGGATGGCCTCCACCAGCAGGTAGGGCATATAGCGCGCTTCCGCCCGGCGCACTTCCGGGTAGAGGAAATCTGCGTCTTCATCCTCCACGTCCAGACCCGGATCGAATATCGCCACGCCGACGTCAAGCAGCAGGGTTTCCGGCACTTCCTCGTGCAGGGTCTGCACCTGGGGAACTTTCGTACTCTTGACCGTCTGGTTGACGCACGCGCTGGTCAGGCAGATCAGCAATACTGCCAGCAGCCGTTGCCCTAAGCCTGTTTCAGTCATCAATCGATACCTTTGTATTTGCGGTACTCATCCCACAGTTTCTCGCGCAGCTGGGGATCGGGCTCGCGCATGGCAGCCTCGCGCAGCTGACGTGCCACCACGTCGTCATCGACGCCGTCGGGGATATCCGCGGGTGGCGGATATACCGATGCCTGGGCCGGGATATCCGCGTCATAGGTTTCCCGCGGAATCGGACCGGGGCCACCCTGGCCACCGCCGCCACCACCGGCCATCGGCGGGAATTGACCGCCTGCGCCGCCACCCTCGCCATAGCTGCCACCACCGCCACTTTCCTCGGTGGATTCTTCTTCACCCTGGCCGGGCCCGTTCTTCGCAGTGCGGCGTATGGTCTCCCGCTCGCGCAGAATCAGGTCGTCAAAATCGCCCGTGCCCCGGTTTAATTGCTCATCCAAAATGGCCACTTGCTCGGCACCTGTCAAGGTGCCGTCGCCACCGTCGGTCTGGGCACCGGAGGTGCCCGCATACTCGCCGGGCATGTCGGCGCCGCTTTGCTGGCCCTCACCGCCGGCCGGCTGGCCGCCGCCGGTTTCACCCGCCATGCCGCCACTCTGGCCGCCCTGGGAGGCGGCTTCAGCCGCGGCGCTTTCCATGGCCTCTTCGAAGCTCTCCAGGGCTTCGTCGAGAGCTTCATTTTCACTGAAATCGGGCATGGCGTCGCTGGGCGTGGCGCCGGTACTTCCCATGCCGCCGTCGCTCTCGTTCATCACCATTTCACCATCGTTCATGCCGCCTTCCATACCGCCCTCGGCCATTTCACCGCCTTCTTCCGAGCCGCCGCCTTCCATGCTGCCTTCTTCCATTTCCGCACCGCCGCCTGGCTCCATGGGCTCGGAATCACCGCTGGAACTGCCGCTGTCCGCTGTTTGCGGTTGCGACTGGCCCTGGGGCGGCTGACCCTGGCTGGAGGAGGGTTGGCTCTTGCTGGATGAAGGCTGGCCGGAACTGGATGATGGCTGACTCGACGGCGGTGTACTCGGCGTCGAGGGCGGAGTCGAACTCGCCGTCGGGGGTTGCGGGGAAGGGGGTGTGCTGGCGCTGGGGCATCCGCTCAGCAGAGCGACCAGGGCCAACAGGGTCAGTAGCGAAGCGCCCCGCCGCGGGGTGAGTCTCGTCGTGTGGTTATCAATAGGCATAGCGTTTCGTTATCGCCTCCGTAGCAGCTGGTTCGCGGTCGACGAACCTGGGTCGGTATTGTTTCTGCTTGATGCGTCTCAACAGCCTGACCGGTTGCAGGTCATCCTCAGGATCGACCGGCTCCAGCTTCAGCAGCTCAAGGCGCTTTACCCTGCCCCGGGCGCTGATATTGTATGAAACCTCCGCGTAGCCGCGAATAACGGCCGGGGGTGGCAGGTCTCGATTGGCTCCTGGCATGTCAGGTAACAGGGACGGCTCGGCGAAATAACTGGCCAGTAGCTGCTCGCCGTTTTCCAGGGCTGCCAGCTCGTCCCATGCCTCCTGGTATATCGCTCGCGCGGAATCCCGTTTCTGATGCCACTGGTGCCAGTCTCCGAGGAGCACAAGGGTTTCGGCGGGCAGGGGACTGTTTTCATCTTCATTATAGCTGTAGACATCGCGCATTGCCTTGATGACCGCCTGGCCCTGCTTGTAGTTGGATACACGCACCATACTGAAGCGGTTTTCCTCGACGAAGTGGGTATCGGCAGCGTTTCCGGCGGTGAACGCAGCCTGGGAGGACTCTCCGCTATAGGAGGAAATCATGTACTGGGTTTGCAGTAATCCCATCAGTGGCTTGAGCAGACTCAGGGAGTGGCTGCCCTCCTGCCGGGCGATATTGCGCAAGACCGCACCGTAAAGTTCCCACATGGTCAGCAAACGCATGAAAGAAGTGTCTCCCAGAGCCATGTAATAGGCCTGGCGCTCCCATTCGGCGCGCTCGAGCATGGCCAGCGACATTTGCGGGGATTCCTCGCCGTAGATGTTCGCCTGCACCCGGTACAGGTAGTACTGGCGTTCGTCGGCGGTATCGTAGTCGCCGATCGCCACCAGGCTGCTGATGAGGCGCTGCAGAAGGGGAATTTGCTCGGCGCTGTAAAGACCGCTATTCACGCGCGCCACGTGCACGCCGCGTTTGAAAATCTTGATGGCTTCCGTGTGCAGGCCCTGGTTCTGGTAGGTGGCGCCGAGGCCGAGCAGTTGCTCCGACAGGCCGGGGGCATAGGGACCGTAGCGGCTCTCGAGGTCAGTGATATAGAACTGGTAGGAGGCAGTATCCGGCGCCACCAGCTCCGGTTCATCCTGTTGCTGGAAGATCAGCTCAGGTACACCCATATCGAGACCCTGGCCACTGCTGGACTGGCCCTCCGGGTCTGAGATTTCCGTGCCCGTTACCTCCGTTTCCGGTACGGGCATCTGATCTTCATTGGCCAGGGCAAACGCGGATAACAACGCCATCGCCGCAACAACCGCGCGCCGCCCGTATCTACAACTCACAACCTATCCCCTGTATCGAAAATTGGCCACTTTCACACACAATATTTGACCACATCAGCAGCGGTCAGTTTCCGACACTTCTTATCCAAGTATAACGATTGTACGGCGATATGCCGTAGTTGGACGTGCGCGAATGTTAAGTCATTGATGTATTTACATGTTTCCCGGATTCAGGTATCAATTCCGGCGCCTGGCGGGAACATAAGCACTGAGGGTAACCACACCGTGACGAGCCACTTTGAAAAATCAACAGCAGTCCGCCAGAGCGGCGAAAATCGATGGTCCGGGGAGATTGTGCCCGGTTGGCGCATTGGTGAAGTACCGAACGGCGGCTATGTGCTGGTCATCGCCGGACGCGCGCTGTCACAGGCACTGCCGCACCCGGACCCGCTGGCGGTCAATATTTTTTACACGGCGCCGACACAACTGGGCCCGGTGGATTGCGAAATAGAGGTTCTCCGCAGCGGTGGCAGCACCAGCCACGCGCTGCTCGCCATGCGTCAGGACGGTGAGCTCAAGGCCCATGTCAGTGCCGCCTACACCGACCTGGAGGGACTCAGGGGAGAATCCTGGTCGCCGGAAGTGCGGCCGGAAATCGCGCCGATCGAGGATGTGCCGGCGACCTCGGAACACGGCATCGAGTTGCGACAGAGTGTCAACCAGCACTACGCAACCGGGGGTGAAGTCTTCAAGCGCGGGGAACCGGATGGCAGTGGTTGTTTCAATGGCTGGCTTAGCCTGGTGGATGGCAGCGACCCCGGGGTGCTGGGCCTGCTGCTCTATGCCGATGCGATGGCGCCGCCGGTGTTTACCGTGTTCGGGGCCCTGCAATGGGTGCCGACTGTTGAGCTGTCAGTTCAGGTGCGGCGCCACCCGGCGCCGGGCCCTGTGCAGGTTCGCTTCCGGACCCGCTACATGAGCCACGGTATCGTCGAGGAAGATGGCGAGATCTGGGACAGTACGGGTGAGTTGGTGGCCCTGTCGCGCCAGACCAGCAAGGTCCGAGTTCGCCCCAAATAAGGGGTCTAAAAAGGGGTCAGAACCCTTTTCTTAATAAGGGGTCAGACCCCTATTTCACTTTTTTAGAAAAGGGTTCTGACCCCTTTTTAGACCCCTTATTTACGCCGGGCAGGCGGAACCCCGGGTTGCGCCTCGGCGAGGATATAGGCGCGCCGGGTCTGGGCCTCGACTTCCGGGTAAGGGGCGCGTTTGTAGGTGCTGACCTCTTCAAAGCCGGCCTGTTGCAGGTGAACCACCATATCCAGGGTGCGATGGTAGTGGAAATCCAGGTTCACAGCGTGGGACCACCACTGGTCCAGGTGCTGGGTTTCGGTCCCGACGTGGAAGGCTATCAGCAGGGCGCCGCCGGGCTCCAGCACCCGATGAAATTCAAGCAGCACTGATTCCAGTTCGGCCGCAGGTACATGGATCAAGGAGTAAAAGGCGACGATGGCGGCCCAGTGGTCGTCCTCCTGCGCCAGCTGCCGCATATCCCCCTGGGAAAAGTCGATGCCGGGATTCAGCTTGCGAGCCTGCTTGACCATCTGTGCGGACAGGTCGATTCCGCAGATATCGACACCGCGCTCGTGCAGGTAGCGGGTCACGTGGCCGGGGCCACAACCCAGGTCTGCGCAGGGGCCCGAGCCCTGCAGAGCCTCGGCGAAATTGTCCAGTAGCCTGCGGTCCGCGGGTTTGTCGTCGAGTTCCTTGAAGATGTGCCGGACGTAGTCTTCCGCCACCTCGTCATAGCTGCGCTGTAAATCGCTTTTGCGATCGAAGATTCCCACCTCAATAGTGGGCTACCCAGCCCCCAAGCCGTCGGGTGTCGGTGAAACCATAGAGCAGGCCGTCTTCCATCATGATGGACTGGGTGCGTCCCAGGGTTCTGCGGGTATCCACCACATTGTGGCCGAGCTGCTGCAGCAGGCGGCGGGTGTCGGGGCTGACGCCCTGCTCCACGGAAAGGCGGTCGGGCATCCACTGGTGGTGTACCCGGGCCGAGGCGGCGGCACTGGCGATGTTCATTTCGAAATCCATGGCATTGATGATGGTTTGCAACACCGCGGTGATGATGATGCTACCCCCGGGGCTGCCGGTGGCTATCCAGGGTTTGCCGTCCTTGAACACCATGGTTGGGCTCATCGAGGACAGGGGGCGTTTGCCGCCTTCGATGGCATTGGCATCGCTCTCTATCAACCGGAAGGCATTGGGGAAGCCGGGTTTGGCCGCAAAATCCGCCATTTCGTTATTGAGGAACATGCCGGTGCCGGGTACGGCGATATGCGAACCGAAACTGAAATTCAGGGTGTAGGTATTGGTGACCACGTTGCCATCGGCGTCGGCCACGGTGAAATGGGTGGTGTCGCTGCTTTCGCCGGGCAGGTCGATGCCCGGCTGGATCTCGGCCGAGGGGGTGGCCTCCAGTGGGTCGATCCGCTTGCGCAGGATTGCCGCATAGGCCTTGTCGATGAGTTGCGCCACCGGCACGTCGGCGTAGGCGGGGTCGCCCATGTAACGGCTGCGATCCGCATAGGCCAGTTTCATGGCCTCGGCCAGGTGATGCAGGTAGGCGGCACTGTTGTGTCCCCAGGCCTTCGGGTCGTAAGCCTCGAGCATGTTGAGAATCTGGATGATGATGGCGCCACCGGAGGAGGGAGGCGGCGCGGACACGATCTCATGGCCGCGGTACTCACCGCGTACCGGTTGCCGTTCGATCACCTGGTAGCCCGCCAGGTCGGCGTGGCTGATCAGGCCATCGTTGGCCTCCATGCTGGCCACGATCCGGTCTGCCACCGGCCCCTTGTAGAAACCGTCACGGCCCTTGCGGCGAATCTGTTTCAGGGTCCAGGCCAGGTCCGGCTGGCGCAGGTTTTCGCCCACCGGGCGGCGGCTGCCATCCTCGCGGAAAAACAGGCGTTTCGCCTCCGCATCCATGAGCAGGCGCTCCTGGCGGCTGCCGAGTTCGAAATCCAGCGCGAAGCTGATCGGGAATCCCTTGCTGGCGAGATCTATGGCGGGCTGGATGACTTTTTTCAGGCTCATGGTCCCGTACTTTTCCAGCGCGTAGATCAGTCCAGCGACCGAACCGGGAGTCCCCGCCGACTGGTGGCTGAAAAATTCACGCATGCGCTCGACCTCGCCCGCATCGTCCAGGAACAGGTCCCGGTGTGCCGCGGCGGGCGCGGTCTCCCGGTAGTCGATAAAGGTCTGTTTGTTCTCTTCTGCGAGGTGGATGAGCATGAAGCCACCACCGCCGATATTACCGGCTCGCGGATAGGTGACCGCCAGGGCGAAACCGGTGGCTACTGCCGCATCGACAGCGTTGCCGCCCTCGCGCAGGATCCGGGTGCCGACCTCGGCGGCCAGTTTTTCCGGGCTGGCGACCATGCCATTGCTGGCGATGACTGGCAGAAAGCGATTTTCGAAGTTGAGGATGGGTTCTTGACCCTGGGCCGGGGCAAATCCGACAATCAGGAGCAGTATGGCAAGGCGCGTGAGTTTCAAAGTCGAGGTCTCAGTCGGTTGGAGTCGCAGGGGATTATGCCAAAAAAGCGAGAGGCGCTGGAGGAATTGAATCGGCGTTGGACGATTATCTTTTCGACCCTGGCCGGTGGCGGCGAGGTTGCGCCCTCCCTGCGCCTGCGCACGGAGGGCATGATGGAGAGCCTGGTACTGCTGGATCTGGCTACCGACGTGGAGCTGCAACAGGCCATGGAGGCCTGCTATCGCGACTGTTATGGCGAGAGCCTGCCCGCTGACTGGCGCGAGCTTTTTCCCTTTCCCCAGGTACCCGGTTTTGGCCAGCGGGCGCCGGTTTACCCCTCGACCAGTGACTAGGCTATACTCATCGCGCCTATTTCAATAAAAACAGGCTTTATGACAGTTTTGCGCGGCCTCTCAGTTATAGCAGGCATTGTTTTCCTGGCGATGTTGGGGGCTTGTGCCAACCTTCCGTCCTTCCCGCTGTCCAAGTCGGCCGTAGACTACAAGAAAGACTACGATTTCCAGAGCGCCCGGCGCGTCGCCTTTTCCCCTGAAACCAGGAAAGGCAGTGGCGCCCTGTTGCTCAGCGATGTGCAGGCGGAAGGTATCGTCGCCTCACTGGAGCGTGCCCTCGATCACTGCGGTTACAGCGTGGTCAATGACCCCACCGAGGCCGACCTCGTGCTGAGCTGGCACGTGGTGGCCCACGAAAAGAAAGATGTGCGCAGTTACAACGCAACCAGCTATTACCAGTGCTGGCGCTGCGGACCCTCAGTCTCCGATATCAGCGTGCGGCGTTACACCGAGGGCACCTTCATCGTGGATATGATTGACCCGGCGCTGAACCAGTCGGTCTGGCGCGGTGTCATCCAGGGTCGGTTGAAGTCCAATCCCGACGCAGATGGCCAGCAGGAACGCTTCGACGCGGCGGCCATGGAGATGTTCTCTAACTTTCCCCCGGAGTAATCGGTCGCGGCTCCCGCCACATGAAATACAGGGGCGGCCCGCCCTTGCCGATCGGCTCTTCCGCCACTATCTCGAAACCGTGCCGCTCGTAGAGCGGATTATTTTTCTCCGAGGAACTCTCCAGGTAGGCGGGCATGCCCGCCTCGTCGCAGACCCTGGTCCCGGCCTTGAGCAGGGCCGAACCGATGCCCTGTCCCTGGCTGTCCTGGCGGGCGCCGATGGCGTGGAGGTAGTAATGGGGTTCCCGGGGATGGCGGCGCGCCATGACCTCCTGGGCCTGTTGCAGGTGCCTGAGGATGCCGGGTCCGCTGTGCAGGAGCAGGCGCAACACGAGTAGCAATTGCGTGGCCGTGGTCGGCACCCGGTGGTCCACGCCCGGTGGCAACCACATGGCTGCACCGCGCTGCTGCGAATCCAGGTGCACCAGTTCCTGATCAAGGTAGAGTTCACTGGCCAGCAGGCGGAAGAAAGCGGGGTACAGGCCGGTGTGGGGGATCACCCAGTTCATGCACGGATCCTGGGAAAAAGCATCCCCGAGAATGTCGCCCAGCAATGCCGCCTGCTGCGGTGCCGCGCTGTCGATTTGTGGTGGTCCCTGCATTCTCACCCCTGTGTAAACATCTGTCCTGCACCCATAATAGACGGCACTGGCGTGTCTGCCCTCGCGTGAGGATTTTTGTGCTCTGTGGGTGGCGAACTGGGCTATAGTAGGCACATCTTGCAGCGGGCGGAAGGTAAATGGACAGCAACGATCCCGTCGACCCAGGGATTATCGATGAATTGCGCCGTCGCAAAGTCCTGCGATCAACCAGCATCTACGCCGTTGTCGGCTGGTGTCTGTTGCAGTGGAGCGACATGGCTTTCGAGGGCATGGGCTGGCCCGATTGGGCTGTCACCCTGGTGCTCACCGCCGTGGTGCTGGGTTTTCCGGTAGCCGTGGCTCTGTCCTGGGCCTTCGATATTACGCCCGAGGGGGTCAAGCGAACTGATCCCAATGCGCTGCCGGCAGGCGTTCGCGATTTCCGCAGCGTCATCATCGATGTCTTCGTGGTGCTGGTGCTCCTGGCCACGATCGTCATGTTGGTAGTGGAGGGGCGCGGTCCCTAGGTCCCCGCCGTTCGCAGCCCATGGAGATTGAAGAGTTTCGTCGCGAATACCTGCAGGGTGGTCTGCAGCGCGAACACCTCAGCGACGATCCGGTCGAGCAGTTTGAAACCTGGCTGGCGCAGGCGGTGGCCGGCGGTATTACCGACCCGACCGCCATGGTGCTGGCCACGGTGGAGGCCGGCGAGCGGCCCTGGCAGCGCATCGTCCTGTTGAAGGATTTCGGTCACGAGGGCTTTGTCTTTTACACCAACCTGGAAAGTCGCAAGGCGAAGGCCATGGCCGACAACCCCAATGTCAGCCTGTTATTCCCCTGGAATGTACTGGAACGCCAGGTCATCATCGGCGGGGTGGTCGAACGGGTCCCCATGGCGGAAGCGGCGCGCTACTTCCTGACCCGACCGCGGGAAAGCCAGCTGGCCGCCTGGGCGTCTGCCCAGAGCCGTCCGGTTACGGCGCGCTCGCTGCTCGAGCAAAAAGTCGCGGAAATGAAACACAAGTTTGCCCAGGGCGAGGTTCCGATACCTTCCTTCTGGGGAGGGTACCGTGTGGTACCCGAACAGTTCGAATTCTGGCAGGGCGGAGCCCATCGCCTCCACGATCGCTTCCTCTACAGCAGGACGGGCGATCTGGACTGGTCTATAGAACGATTGTCACCGTAGGAAAAGTTTATGAACAGATTTGCTTATCTATTGATCCTTTCGCTGCTGGGCTTACCCGCTGGCCAGGCCTCTCACCTGTCTGAAAAAGAAGTGATGGCCATGGAAAAGGCCTGTGCCGATGCCCGTGAGAAAAAACTGATGCCGGAGCGAGAGGCCCTGATTCAGCAGTGTGTTCGCACTGGCGAGGGTGACGCGGCTGCCTGCGAGGCGGAATACAGAAATTTCGGTGAGCGAACAACGGGTGCTATCCGGACCATGGGCAAGTATTACGACCTGCCGGAATGCGTGCAGTCCTACAAGGCGCGCAAACACTACAAGCTGAACCCGGGGCGCTAAAAAGCCAATGGCCGATTCCACACTGTTACTGCATCAGTATGAGGTATCCCCCTATGCCGCCAAGGTGCGGCGCGCACTGCGTTACAAGGGGCTGGCTTTCGAGGTCTGCAATTATGCCGCCGCCGACGCGGGGAAAATCCGCAAGACTATCAGCCCCACCGGCAAGACCCCGGTGCTGGATCACGAGGGCCGCCGCATCGTCGACAGTACAGCGATTCTCCGGTACCTGGATGAGCATTTCCCCACCCCGGCAATCCTGCCCGCGGATCCGGCCCTGCGTGCCCGGGCTCACATCATCGAGGACTGGGCTGACGAGAGCCTGTTTTTCTACGACCTGGCAATGCGCGGCTGGCCCAATAATATCGAATGGCTGAAGCGCGATGTCCTCAGTCACGACCGCGGTTTCATGCGCTGGTTGCTGTGGCGGCTGATTCCGAAATTTGTGGTGAAAACAGGACAGGCCCAGGGTATTGGGCGCAAGGATCGCGAGACAGTTTGCCGCGAGGTGGAAGCCCACTTCGACGCGATTGTCGATCTGCTCGGTGACGGGGACTGGCTGGTGGGAGATCATATCTCGGTGGCGGATATCGCCGTGGCCAGCATGTGCACGGTTATCGAACGGGCCGAGGAAGCCGCGGCGATGATGCAGCAGCGGGCAAGCCTGCTGGCCTGGCGTGAGCGGGTGGATGCGGCGACTTTTGCCCCGGGTACCAGTCCCGAGGACCGGGCAACTACCTAGATTTCTGGCTGCGCTGGGCGAAGTAACGGGGTTCGCTGTCCAGTCCCAGCAACACGCGGCGGATCATGTCCAATCCGGCCGCGGCGATCATGGTCTGGAACAGGGTGCGCTCCACCGGCCAGCACAATCCTCGGGTGCGCATGTCTGCCTCACTGCCCCAGGCGATCCAGACAGTACCGACCGGCTTGTCCTCACTGCCCCCGTCGGGGCCGGCTATTCCCGAAACCGCGATCGCGTAATCGGCACCGCTGTGTCGCAGCGCACCCCCTGCCATTTCGATAACCACTTCCTCGCTGACCGCGCCGTGGGCTTCCAGGGTGGCTTCGCTCACGCCCAGTACCGAGGCCTTGATGTCGTTGGCGTAGGTAACAAAGCCCGCGTGAAAGGCCGCTGAGGATCCCGGCTCGCGGGTCAGCAGGCTGGCAATCAGGCCGCCGGTGCAGGATTCCGCAGTGGTGATGGTCTTGCCCTGGTCCTGCAACAACTGCAGGACCCGACCCGCCATCGTCGTTCCGCCTTCACCGATTACATGGTCGCCAAACAGCGCGTAGAGCTGTTCGCGACAGTATTCCTGTTGTGTCTGCAGGGCGGGGTCGTTGATGGAGAGCTTGATTTCCATTTGTGGCGCCCCGGCGCGAAAGCCGAGTTCGACTCCGGCCGGCCAGTCGATGTTGGCGTCGCTGATTATCTGCTGGGCGGTGGACTCCCCCAGTCCAAAGGTTTGCAGGCGTAGTACATTACCGGGTGTGAATCCGCCCAGGTGCTGCTCCATGTTCGCCAGCACGATGTCCATCATCCGGCGCAGTTCGCCGGGGACACCGGGTGTGCAGATCACCAGGCAGTCGCCGACAGCGAGTTGGAAGCCGACAGCGCTGCCGATGGGGTTGTCGAGTATGCGGCACCCCGCGGGTAGGATCGCCTGTTTCAGGTTGGCAGCATTGACTGCCGCACCGCGTCCGGCGCACCAGCGCTCGATATGGGCCCGGGCATCGGCGTGTTCTTCCAGGGGGACTCCAGCCACGCTGGCCAGTATCTCGGCTGTGAGGTCGTCCACGGTGGGACCGAGACCGCCGTTCATGATCACGACGTCTGAATTTCGACAGAGTTCAGCCAGCTCCGTTTCCAGCAGGGCGGTGTCGTCGCCGACGGTGACCTTGCGCCAGATCGACAGGCCGTACTCACCCAGGCGCTGGGCAATCATGGCGGAGTTGGAGTCGACGGTATCGCCGCTCATGATCTCGTTGCCGGTAAGCAGTAATTGTATGCGTGCTGAATCGTTGGCCATGCCGGGAAACGCCTGATCGGAATGAGGCTAAGCATAGCCCTGAGCCCCTGCCAGCGTCTATCTGCTTGCTGCGCTGGAACCTGGCATAGTTTCCCACGCCTCGGGCCGATGGCCATTCCACGTTTTGGAGGCTATGCTTTGCGGTCTATTGAGACTCCGGGAGAATCCGGCATGAGTGCAGCCACCGCCAAGAAGAAATCTGCAGCCGATCTACGAGGCCCTGAACCGCGTCCAGGCAATCATCGAATTTAAGCTGGACGGTACTGTCGTTTCCGCCAACGACAATTTTCTCGAGCTCTTCGGGTACGAGCTTGATGAGGTTGTCGGCCAACACCACCGGCTATTCTGCGAACCCGAGTATGCGGCCTCTCCCGAATACAAGGATTTCTGGGAAATGCTGGGTCGCGGTGAATTGCACTGCGCGGAATTCAAGCGCCTGGGTAAGAGCGGCCAGGAAATCTGGTTGCGCGCCTCCTACAACCCCGTCTTCGACAAGCAGGGCGAGGCGACGAAGGTGGTCAAGTTCGCCACCGATGTTACTGCGGACAAGCGGCACAATGCCGAGATGCAGGGCATGCTGGAAGCCATCGACCGCTCACAGGCGGTGATCGAATTCAACCTTGACGGCACGGTGATCAGCGCCAACGAAAACTTCCTCAACATCTTCGGCTACTCCCTGGATGAAATTGTCGGCCGACATCACCGCATGTTCTGCGGCCAGGCCTTCTGCGAGTCGCCGGAATACCAGGCGTTCTGGGGGAGACTGGGCCGCGGGGATTTCGAGTCCGGCGAATTCAAACGAATCAGCAAAGACGGCGTTGAGGTCTGGCTGCAGGCTTCCTACAACCCGATATTCGACGAGGAGGGGCGACTGCTGAAGGTCGTGAAATTTGCCTCCGATATCACGGCAGAGGTGCAGAACCGCAGCCTCGCCATGCTGGAGATGTCCACGCCGGTGGCCAAGATCTGGGATGGTGTGCTGTTTGCACCTGTCGTGGGTATTGTCGATTCGCGGCGTTCGCGGGATATCATGGACAAGGCCCTGACCAGCATCGTCGACAACCGCGCGCACACGCTGATGCTCGATATTGCCGGTGTCGGTGTGGTCGATACCGCGGTGGCCAATCACCTGATCAAGATTGCGCAGGCAGCTGTGCTTATGGGCTGCAAGACGATTGTCTCTGGCATCTCACCCGCCATTGCCCAGACCATTACGGAACTGGGTATCGACCTGGGGTCGGTGCACACCACCTCCACCATCGAGGCCGCGTTGCGCGAGGCGGTGACCGGAAAGCTGGAAAAGCAGGCGTCCTAGCTCAGGCGGACGCCAGGTTGCGGTAAGAGCGACCCATTTCCCCGAACAACCAGATCAGGCGTTCGCAGTGGTTGGCGGCGGCCAGCAGCTGCATGCGCGCGCCGGCGGCCATCTGCTCATCTTCCGCAAGATAGGCCTTGCGTACCCGGGTCATACCGTCTTCAGATGTCATCTGCTCCAGCAGGTTCGCGTCCAGCTCGGTACGGTCGCGGGCCACGTCCAGGAATGTCAGCAGTATCGCGTCGATGCCGTCCACGGCCACCCGGGCAAAGCGCTCACCACGGCCGTCTCCGCGCAGGTCGATCAATTGCCGTGCGAGGCTCTGTACCTCGATATTTGCGACTTCGAGGCTGTGCTGAATATTGAGTAGCCCGTTGAGTTTCTCGTAGAGCACGGCGGACAGCTGGTGATGTGCCGAGAGGTCGCTGACAGCTTCCCGTACGGCCTCGCTGAGGCTCTGAAAGCCCTCATCCAGTGTCTCCAGCTGGCGCGTCTCCTCACGGGAGCGCATGGCTTCAAAAGTACGGCTGAGAATCTCGATCAGGCGGGTTTGTTCGAGCTCGATCAGCCGCAGGGCGTTGACCGGGTCTTCACCGGTCTGCTCCAGCAGGTATTTGGGTTTGGAGAGCTGTTCGTCGGCAGTTTGCGGGAAATACCGCTGTAGCAGCTTGACCCAGAATCCCACGATGGGAAAGGCGAGCAGGGCCGGGAAAATATTGAAACTCAGGTTGACGATAGCCAGCTGCATATCCGCCCGTTCGGAGATGGAGGCCGCCAGGGCGATAATGAGTGGCACATCCGCAAACACCTCGATATAGAAGGCGGGAATCATGATCAGGGCGGCGAATACGTTAAAGCCCACCTGGAACATGGCAACCTGGCGGGATTCGCCCACCAGCCCCGAGGCCAGCACGTAGGTGAGCAGGGAGGAACCCAGTTTGGCGCCGTAGGCGATCATGATGGTCTGCTCTACGGTGAACAGCCCCGCCTGCAGGAAAGCGATGGATAGAATCATGATTGCCAGGGCGGACTGGGTAATAAAGCTCACCACGGCGCCCACCAGCAGCCCCAGCAGGAAAGACCCGCGCGTCGCCCCCAGGGCTTCCTCGAACCAGGGCATATCCGCCAGGGGGGCAACACCGGTCTGGGCGGTGTTGAGTCCCAGGAAGAGCATGCCGATACCGAAGGCCGCGCCGGCGACGGGACGCAGGCCGCCGGCCCGGTCGCGGGAATAAATCATCCCGGTCACCCCGATGAGCAGGAAAACCGCCAGCTTCACATCGAAAATCAGCACCAGGATGATGATCCCGCCGAACATGTTCATGCCGATGAGAATGGGCAGTATCTGGCGCACACCGAGCATGCCGGCGCGCAGCATGCCAATCAGTACGAAGGTCGCCGCGGCCGCGCTTTGGGTAATCGTGATAAACAGCCCACCCCAGGCCAGGCCGAAGACCGGGTTGCGCGTCCACACCGCAATGTTTTCCCGCAGCCGCCGTCCGCTGAGCTGTTTCAGATTCTCGGTGAGCAGTTGCAGGCCGACAAAGAACAGGCCCAGCCCGGCCAGCAGTGACGCGACGACGAGTAGCATTCAGGACCCTCGCAGGGCGTCCTCCTGGGTGGGGAAGACATTCAGGATGGAGCTGAAACCGGATATTTCAAACACCTCATTGACGGTCTCGTTGAGATTGGAAATCCGCAGATGGCCGTCCTCGGCGCCCAGGCGCTTGGCAGTGGCCAGCAACACGCGCAGTCCGGCGCTGCTGACAAAACCGACGTCTTCGAGGTTGATTAACAGGTCAATGGCGCCACCATCGATCACTTCGTTGATAGCGTCCTGGGCCGGGGTTGAGGAGCTGGTATCCAGGTCGCCGGCGAGTCGAACGACAGTAACCGCCTCAAGCTGGTGCGTTGTGATGTTCATTGTCAGTGTTCCTGTCAGTGTCGAATGTCTTGATTAGCTGAACTACGTTGTGCTCACCGTGACGCTCATAGGCCACCTGATCCATCACATTGCGCACCAGGTGCACGCCCAGTCCCCCTATGGGGCGCTCTTCCAAAGAGAGCCCCGTATCCGGGGGATCGTTGCCAAATGGATTAAAGGGTTTGCCGTCGTCGGAGATGGTAACCACAAGCTCCTTGCCCAGCAACTTTACGTGGACTTCGATGCTGTGTTCACCATCGTCACAGTAGCCATAGGAAATTACGTTACTGAGCAGCTCATCCAGGCAGAGGTTGATCTGCCGCCGGAGGCTAACCGGGATACCGTGCTGCTCGGCAAAGGTATTGAACGCCGCGTTGACCTTTTCGATTTCCTCAATGCGGTTGGGCAACTCGTGGGTCATTTCAACCGACGCACCGCTCGCGTGGGAGCCATGGAAACGCACCGCCAGTACGGTCACGTCGTCCGCCTGGGGCGCATTCCCCTGGAATGCCCAGACGTCATCGACGCTGATTGAAACCGCATCCCGGGCGGTGGCGAAGCTCCCCCCATCGAGTGTCGCCACAAGCCGCTCCTCGGTGTAGAGATCGCGGTCGATATTCATCGCCTCTGTGATACCGTCGGTATACAGGTAAACCAGGTCGCCGGTGCCCAGTTGCACCGCGTCTTCGCTGTAGGCGAGACCTTCCATGGCGCCGATTACCGGGCCGTGACGGTTGCCCAAGCGCAGCAGCTCGCCGCTGCTGTCCCTGACATAGGGGGGGTTGTGCCCGGCATTGCAGTAGGTCATCAGCCCCGTGTGCAGGTTCAGTACCGCCAGGAAGATGGTTACAAACATACAGGAGTCATTCCCCTGGCTCTGTTCTGTATTCACGTGACTGAGAATGCTGGCGGGGGAGAGGTCGTTCGCTGCCCGGGATTTTATGAGCGTTTTGGTCACCGCCATGAACAGGGCCGCAGGTACACCCTTGCCGGATACGTCACCGACGCAGAAGCAGAAGTGATCGTGATCGATCATAAACATGTCGTAGAAATCGCCACCGACTTCCTGGGCCGGGTAGAGTGCGGCGTGTACATCGAATTCGTCCTGCTCGGGAAAAGCCGGGAAGGTCAGGGGCAGCATGCTCATCTGGATATCCCGGCCGATGTTCAGTTCGCTCTCCATTCGGTCCTTGGCCGAACGGGTGCGCCGCAGGTTTTCCAGTGAATCCTCCAGTTCGGTGTTCTTGGTCTGGATTTCCTCCAGCAGCTGGTCCCGGGTCTTCTGCTGCACGATGGCTTCGAGCCGGGCAATGCCGGCCTCGTCGATTGCCTTGTGCTGCAAGGTGATGATCCCGCGAGTCAGTGGCAGGCCGTCCTCGCTGCGGCAGGGGTGCACCCGGTCGAAGAAACTATCCAGCCGTCGCTGGCTGGCCTCGTCCAGGTCACCCACGAAATCCAGCATGAGTTCCTGTACGCTCCCTGCGGTGTGCAGGGTCACGTCGATACGGGGACTGCGGTTCTGTTGGTGCAGGCTGCGTGCGACCTGGGAGCTCACGGTTGCAACGCGGGTGGCCATCAGCTCATCGCCGCTGGCGATCGCCGACAGATTGCGTATTTTGCGCCGCGCTTCGATGACCGAGCAAACCTCTGTCAGGGGAATTTCACCGAGGCGAATCATCGATGACCCCGAACCGCCACGCAGGTGGCGTCGTCGTGGTGCTTCCCGAAACGCTCCACCACGGTGCGGGCAATGGTTTCTGCTCCCTGGTAGCGCAGCTGGGGGTAATCCTCCAGTTCGAAGCGATCCTTGATGCCGTCCGAGTAGAGCAACACCACGTCTTCTTCAGTCAGCGCGTGTTGCTGTAATTGCGGCGAGCGTATTTGCTGGCCCAGGTTGCCGGCTGTCGAGATCAGGCGCGTGTTGCGGGAACCGAACAGCCGGTAGACCGTATTGCCCACTCCGGTGTAGCGGACATTGCCCGACAGTGTATTGATCACCGCGAGCCCCGCAACGCCACCGATACTGCCGCGCATTTCCTCGTGCAGGGCTTGCATGGTGCCGATCACGTCCTCGCACCAGTGGTGCCGCAGGAAGTCGCGGGCCTGGCAGGCAACCTTGTTGGCTTCCGGACCGTGCCCCAGCCCGTCAAAAACTGCCAGCATGGTCAGGTGATCCCGTGTTTCGATCATGCCGATATCGCCGGACACCCGCTCGCCGGTGCATGGACGGGTGTGGACTGCGCATTCAATCTTCAGAGCCGCGTTTGCCTGGCAGTCGGCTGCGGCGTGCACGCCGGAATTTATGCCGAGCTTCTTCAGGGTCTGGTTGGGCATCGCATTGCGGGGCGGGTCGTTCCATTTCAGGCAGGATACTGTCGTGCATACTCCGGGCTCTGAGCTGATGGCAAACTCGTCCATCATCCGCTTTACCCCGGGCAAACCCAGGCCCAGGGTGCCGCTGGAGCTGAAGTGATCGCACATGGCGGCCTCGATGTCCTCGATACCGGGCCCCCGGTCCCTGGCGGTGACAATAACGCCCCGGGCCGGGCCGCTCTCGGCCTTACGAAACAGGATTTCGCCGCTGCCTGCGTACTTGAGAATATTGCGGACGAGTTCCGAGACCGCGGTGGCAACGGCCTGGCTGTCAACGGCACCCAGGCCTGCCTCCCTACACTGGCGGCTGGCTTCCGCGACCGAACGGGTGGCGTCCACCTCGCTCCTGATGTGAATGACCGTTGCCGCCTCATCCACCGGCGTTTACTCCGACATCGCCGTCACCTGCGGAATCTTCCGTATCCGGCGCCTCTTCCTCATCGTCCCGGGGCTCTGCGTTCGCGCGCTCAAGGGCCTCGAAAGCTGCATCCAGGTCAAAGGCAGCAGTGATGCCCTCTGTGTCCGCATCGAGCTCGACCAGCGCAGACACAACGCCGGCCCGAAAGCCTGAGAATATGGTTTTCGCGCCCATCAGCTGCGCCATGCTGGCAGTCTGCTTGAGGGCCGCGAACTCCTCCAGGTCGAGGATCTCGATGCCCGAGACGTCCAGGATTACGCCGGCGGCGGCGCTGCGCTGGAGCAGCTCCAGCAGGTCGTGCTGAAACTTCGCCAGCACCGCGTCACTGAGGTCCACCTGGATAGAGGCGACGATGCAGTTGCGTGCCAACTGCAGGGGAATCCCGGCAACACTGTGCTGTTCCATCAGTTAGCGCTCGGTGATTTCCATGCCGACGCTGTCGAAGGCGCCGGCCAGGGCATCCTTCATGGTTGCCGTGGTTTTGACGTCACCGACCTCGATCCCCAGCTCGACGATCGTCTGGGCAATGGATGGCGATATGCCGGAGATTACGCACTCGCAACCCATCAGCCGGGTGGCCCTGGAGATTTTGATCAGGTGGTTGGCCACGGCAGTGTCCACCACGCCAACGCCGCTGATATCCAGGATGAATATATTGGCCTGGGATTCTGAGATTTTGGCGAGGGCGGCATTCATGACGTCGCGGGCCCGCCTGGAGTCGATGATGCCGACAATCGGGAGCAGCAATATGCCTTCCCAGATGTGGGTCACCGGTGTAGACATTTCCAACAGGGCCCGGGACTGGGCGGTAAGGGTTTCCTCCACCAGTGCATTGTAGGTATCCACCACGATCGCGGTATCCAGGTGCAGGAGCTTGGTAACCGACTGCTGGATGCCGATACGTTGCACGGGCTCCATGTCACTGGACTCCCCGATGTCGCGGAACAACTCCAGGAAGTAGTTCATTCCGGCAAAGTAGGTATTCAGGGGCAGGCCGATACGGGCGTGGGCTTCGCCCACCTTGCGGCGACGCGCAACGTATGCCTCGTCCACCACCCCTTGCATAAACACCTTCCAGTAATTGTGCTGTTCACGCTGCACGCGCTGGAGGGTCTGGCTTTCAGGGAAGAACTGGTCAAACTCCGGCTGGGTGCCCAACCAGGCATACCACTGGTCGATGATGTCGTCCATTCTCGGGTTGATATGGGCGGCAAATGCCCGGATGTTGGCCAGGTCATCGTCGGTGATCTGGTAAAGCGCACACAGCGCTTCAACCTCTTCACCGGCCAGGCGGCGGTTGTTGCTGTTGACGACTGAATCCACGGTGCCTCGATTGTCGGTGCGGGATGCGGGAGTATAGCCAATCCGCGAACAGGGTGTCTTGTAAATACGCATGAAGTAAGGTTTCCGATCTGCCGGGGTGTGCCGCTGGCAATGGGAGATGGATGTGATGTCGGGGCCTTGCTTGCACAGCCGCGATGGTTAATCCGACTGTGCCTGGTCTATTATGGGTAGCCATGGAAAAACTGATTGCCTGTCACGGTTGTGATTTGCTGGTCGACCTGGAGGGTCTGGAAGGGGAGGTGCGCGCCAACTGTCCCCGCTGCGGTCATTTCCTCACCCGCTTCCGCCGGGATCCCAACGGCCGCATCCTGGCCTGTTCCATCGCGGCCTTGATCGCGCTGGCCCTGGCCAGTGCCTTTCCGTTCCTGTCTTTTGCCGCCAGCGGCCTGGAAAGCGTCATGACCCTGCCGCAGACGCCGCGGGCGTTGTGGGATAACGGTCTGCCCGTCGTGGCCATACTGGTGGCCTCCTTCATTATCATTATTCCCGCCGTTGTGCTGGTGTTGCTGGTGTTACTGAGTATGCCGCTGCACGGGCACCGCTGGCGTCCCTGGCTGCCCGAGGTGGCCCGGCTCATCTTCCACTTGCAGAGCTGGTCCATGGTCGAGGTCTTTATCATCGGCGTGATCGTCTCCCTGGTGAAGATCATGAAAATGGCCGACGTCACCCTGGGTCTGTCCTTCTGGGCCTACGTGGCCTTCAGCATTCTGTTCACCATGGCGATAGCGGCCCTGGACCGCTACCAGGTCTGGGAGCAGATCGAAGCGCTGGCAGAAACTGCCCGTGGCTGAAGACACGGCCATATCGCGCAACCTGGCGGCCTGCCACCTGTGTTGCAAGCTGGCGCCGGCGGAGCAGCACCACTGCCCCCGCTGCGGATCACCGATGCACCTGCGCATGACCAACAGCCTGCAGCGGACCGTGGCCCTGCTCATTACCGCCAGCATCCTCTACATACCCGCGAACTTGTTCCCGATCATGTATACCGACCAGCTGGGCAAAACCGAGCCGAGCACCATCCTCGGTGGTGTGGTGTTGCTGATCAAGCTGGGCTCGGTGCCGATTGCCGCAGTGATTTTCATCGCCAGTGTGATGGTGCCCCTGGGCAAACTGATCGCCATGTTCTATCTGGTATGGACAGTTGAGAACCACAGTCCACTCAACCCTCGTCAACGCACGGTGATGTACCAGGTCACGGAGTTCATCGGTAAGTGGTCCATGGTGGATGTATTTGTTGTTGCTATACTGGTTGCGCTGGTGCACCTTGGCGGGCTGTTGGTGATCCGGCCGGGAGTTGCGGCCTTGTCCTTTGCGGGCGTGGTGATCGTTACCATGATTGCCGCTGAGAGCTTTGATTCCCGACTGATCTGGGACGAAATGGAAAATAAGAATGACGACAGCGCAGCCTGAACTCAAGGAAGGCCGGCAGTTCAACGCCATCTGGATCATCCCCCTGGTCGCCCTGGTACTGGGGCTCTACATGGTTGTCCACACCTGGATGACCGAGGGCCCGGAAATCAAGATTGCCTTCAAGACCGCCGAGGGACTCACCGCCGGCAAAACCAAGATCAAGTACCGCAATGTCGAGATGGGCCTGGTAACCGAGATAGAGCTCACCGAGGACTACGAGGGCGTGATTGCCCATGTGAAGATGGACTTGCAGGCCAAACCGCTGCTGCGCGCGGATACACAGTTCTGGGTGGTAACAGCCAGAATCAGCCTCGGCCAGGTCTCCGGGCTGGATACCTTACTATCCGGGGCTTATATCGAACTGGCACCCGGAACCGGCGACAAGCTGGTGCGCGAGTTTACCGCCCTCGAGCAGCCACCGCTGACACCCAAGGATTCGCCGGGATTGCGCCTGCAGCTGACCAGCGAGCGGGCCACCTCTGTCAGTACCGGTGACTCGGTGTTGTACAAGGGTTACAAGGTCGGCCGGGTGGAGAGCACCAAATTCGATGAGAGTATTCGCAAGGTGCGCTATAGCATTTTTATCGACGCACCCTTCCACGAGCTGGTTGACAGTGCCGTGCGCTTCTGGAACTACAGCGGTGTGACCCTCAGTGCTGGCGCCGATGGCTTCAAGGTGAGTACGGGTTCGATGGATACGGTGCTGACGGGTGGTGTGGCCTTTGCCCATCCCCCGGATATCCAGCCGGGCGACCCGGTGCCGTCGGAGACCGAGTTCAAGCTTTACAACGACTATGACGCCATTCTGGAAAACCCCTTTCGCCACGGCGGCTATTACGTGGTCCGCTTTGCCCAGAACCTCAAGGGTCTGCTGCCCGGGGCGCCGGTGGAATACCGAGGCATACCCATAGGCCGGGTCGAGCGCCTCATGGTCAAGGAAATGATCCAGTACCAGCTGCAGGAGACTGCGGAAGTCGGGGGGGAGGTGGAGTCCACGGGTGCAGCTATTCCGGTCCTCATCTACGTCGAGCCCGGACGTATGGGCTTGCCCGATAATTCTCAATCGCTCGATATCTTCCACCAGGCGGTCGTGACCGGTGTGGTCAATGGCATGCGCGCTACCCTGGAGACCGGCAATCTGCTGACCGGGGCCAAGTACATCGGCATCGATTATTTCGATAAGCAGGGTATGGCAGAAGTCGGGCGCTGGCAGCAGTACACCACCATTCCCACCATCGGCGGCGGCATCGACCAGATCATGGTCACGGTCAATGAAATTCTCGACAAGATCAACAAGGCGCCCCTGGACGACACCATTGCCAATGCCAATGCCGCCCTGGCGGAGCTCGATCAGACCCTGGCCAGCCTGCGCACGATTCTCGACGAGCAGAGTACAAAGGCGCTGCCTGAGGAGCTCAGGAAAACTCTGGAAGAACTGCGTTCCACCCTGGACGGGCTGTCGCCGGACTCCCAGCTCTACCAGAACATCAACGCCAGTATGCTGCAGCTCAATCGCACCCTGGGCAACCTGGAGAACCTGACCCGCACCCTGCAGGGTCAGCCCAATGCCGTGATCATGCCGTCCAATCTACCCGCAGACCCGAAACCGGAGGCCAGACGCTAATGAAATTCGCGACCCTGACAGTGTTGCTGATGCTGGCTGCCTGTTCCGGCCAGCCGGTAGAAACCCAGTACTACCTCCTACGTACGGATACACCCCAGAGGAGTCGAGACCTGCAACCGTCACAGGAGTTTGCCTTCGGCCAGGTCACCATCGCCGCCTATATCGACCAGCCGGGCCTGGTGCTGGAAACCCGGGCCGGGGAAATCCGGCCCGCGGTCTACCACCAGTGGGCGGAGCCCATGTACCAGTCGGTGCGCAATCTTCTCGTCATCGAGGTCTCCCAGGCCCTGGGTGAAGATGTCTTCCCGGCCCGTGCCGGGGTTGGCGACACCATCGTCGATATTCGCATCGATCAATTGCACGGCACTGCCGATGGCGAGGCCATGCTGGTGGCCTACTGGTGGTTACGCCGCGGCGGTGAGGTGATCGCGTCCTACCAGTTTGCCGAGAGCCGCGATCTCTCGCGCGACGGCTATGGCGCCCTGGCGAACGCGGAACAGGCCCTGCTGGTGCAACTGGCCGAGCGCATAGCGGCATCCCTCAAGGACGCCGGCTGAGCCACCCGCAGCGGCCCCTCAGGTGAATTACTGTCCCGACTGCGGCGCATCCCTGGTTCAGCAGGTCGTGGACGGTAAAGCGATGCCGCGCTGGACCTGTAGCGCTTGCGCACAGGTACACCACGACCACCCCTCCATCATGCTCACCTGCTTCGTCGCCTGCGGGCGCAAGCTGTTGTGGATACAGCGCAAGCTGGATCCGCGGGCCGGATTCTGGGCCATACCCGGTGGTTTCATGGAGGCCGGTGAGACGACCGCCGAGGGAACAGCGAGGGAGTTGTGGGAGGAAACCGGTATCCGGCTGGACCCGAACAGCCTGGAGTTCTACATGACCGGGACCATCACCTTCATCAACCAGGTCTATATCGCCTACCGCGCCGTCACCGATTCTGAGGACTGCGCGCCCGGTATCGAAGCGATCGATGCCGCGTTTTACTCACGGGAGGAGTGTCCCTGGGACCAGGTGGCCTACCCGGAGGTCAACGACTCCATTCGTCGCGCCTACGACGACCTCGAGCGGGGTGAATTTGGCGTTTACCAGGCAGAGATGTCCCAGGAGCTTTACCGCCTGGAGGAAGTGCGTACCGGGGCCTAGTCCACCCGGCGGTAGTACCCGTCAAACCATGTTTGCCACTTGCCGTGGCTATCCTTCTCCTCAAAGAACTGGCGCACGCGGCCGTCTTCCAGGGGCGTCCACTTGCCGCGGAATTTCGCCGTGCGGCCGGTCGCCGGGTAGTAGATCTCGCCGCGCATCACCATGGAACCTTTTTCGATGCCGCCCGAGTAGCGGATGATACTGAGGCCGTTGTCGATCCAGAGCTGGTGCCACTTGCCGTCGGAGGGGTGGTAGTAGTTGAAGCTGCTGCCGGAGTGCGCGCCGGTGCTGCGCCACTCTTCCAGCAGCACACAGCCGGCCTCGCGCTTGCTGATGCTGTTGTGGCCGTAGATTTTCTCCCCCGCCTTGTCGGTGACCTCCCAGTCGCCCAGCCAGAAATCAAATTCGCGGTGTTTCGGCGTCTCCTCGCAGTTGTGGGCTTTCGGCTGCTGCGCGGCAGCCGGCAGGGCCAGCAGCAGGCAAAACAATATAAGCAGTGGGCGCATGCTTAGAATCCTCCGTGTTGCTCCAGGTGGGCGAGCTCCTCGGTGGTGGACTGGCGGCCGAGGATTTTGTTGCGGTGCGGGAAGCGGCCAAAACGGGCAATTACATCCCGGTGCGCGACCATGTAATCGCGAAAACCGTTGACCTGGTTGCGCGCGGTCTGGGTGCAGTAGTCCAGCAGCCCGTCGAAGCAGGCGATGCCCTCGTTCTGCGCATCCAGGTCTTCCGCATGCTCGAAGGGAATGTAAAGAAAGACTCTATGCATGGTCGGGAGCATGCCGTCCACACTGGCCGCAACAGCCGCTCGCGCCAGCATCAGGGCTTTGGCATCGCCGCTGAAGGCGGCCTCGGTGCCCCGGTAGATGCAGCGCGGGAACTGGTCCAGCAACAGGACCAGGGCAATCAGCCCGCGGGGATCGTCGGCCCAGTGATCCAGCGCGCCGCCGATGGCGCCGGCCACATCGCTGCCAAAACGCTCGCGGATTTCGCTGTCCTCTTCTTCCGTGCACTGGAACCAGAGTTTGTTTTTCTCCGCCGCGGCCATGTCGTCCTGGTCGAGCTGGCCAAACCAGAATTCCAGTATTTCCTCTATACGGTCCTGCTCAGTCATTGTGCTAAGGTTAGCGCCTTCGTTGTGAAAGGAATGCTTAGGGTAGCGACTTTGCAGCATATGGAAAGGGCAGGTTTGGAATGAGCGCGACCATCAATCTACCACGCATACTCCGGGTCGGGGGTGGCGCCAGCGGTGAGTTGACCGCCACGCTCGACGAACTGAGTGTGTCGCGGCCCCTGCTGGTCACCGACCCTTTTATGGTGGAGTGCGGCTATGCGGAGCGGATGGAAGCGCAATTGCGCGAACAATCGATCGCCTACGCGGTCTTTGCCGATTGTGTACCCGACCCCACCACAGATTCTGTGGCTGCCGCCCTGGCGGTGTTTCGCGAGGGTGGCCACGACGCGGTGATCGCCCTGGGCGGGGGTTCCTCCATCGATACCGCCAAGGCGGTGGCCGTTATGGCCGAACGCGAGGAACCTATGCGCCAGTACAAGGTGCCCTACGTGGTCGACTCCGGCGCCCCGATTATTGCCATCCCCACCACGGCCGGTACCGGCTCGGAGGCCACCCGGGTAGCGGTGATCACCGACACGGAAACCCAGGAGAAAATGCTGTGGATGGGCCTCGGCCTGATGCCGGTGGCAGCCCTGGTGGATTACGAGTTGACCATGACCATGCCCTACCGGCTCACCGCGGATACCGGTATCGACAGTCTCTGCCACGCGCTGGAGGCCTTTGTCAGCCGCAAGGCCAATCCCTTCACCGACAGTATCGCCCTGACGGCCATGAAAACCATTGCCGCCAATATCCGCACCGCCTGCGAAGAGCCGGATAACCGCGCTGCCCGTGAGGCCATGATGCTGGCCGCCACCCAGGGCGGCATGGCTTTCGCCAATGCCTCGGTGACCCTGATCCACGGCATGAGCCGGCCTATCGGGGCGCTCTACCACGTGCCCCACGGCCTCAGCAATGCCATGCTGTTGCCGGAAATCACCGCCTGGTCGGTGTCCGGTGCTCCCGAGCGCTATGCGCAGGCGGCACGCGTCATGGCCATGGCGGAGAGTTCCGACAGCGACGACGTCGCCCTGGATAAACTGGTGACCGGCCTGCGGCAATTGAATGCAGACCTGCAGGTACCCAGTCCCGGTGCCTGGGGTATTGAGGAGCAGGCCTGGTTCGACTCCCTGCCGCTGATGGCAGAGCAGGCCCTGGCTTCGGGATCCCCGGCTAACAACCCCCTGGTTCCGGAAGCCGCTGATATTGTTGGACTTTATCGCAAGGTCTGGCAGGCTGCCTGATAAAACTATCGGCCCATAGTACAAAAACCTCGAAAAAAGCAGTCTTTATTCGCCATCCCATCTTACATTGGTCACCGGCTTTGATTTAGAATCTTTGGCCCTGACGATGGAGGGCGTGTGGCCATGAGACGAGTTGTATTTAACCAGAAAGGTGGAGTCGGCAAGACCAGTATCACCTGTAACCTGGCCGCCATCGGCGCCGCCATGGGCCTGCGGACCCTGGTGGTCGACCTGGACGTGCAGGGCTGTACCACCCACTATCTGGTGGGCGAAATCGACGCCGAGGCCTATCCCGCCGAGGCCCAGGGTGTGGCGGCCCTGTTCAAGCAGACCGTCGGTTCTCGCAAGATGGCCCAGAACCCGGACGCGTTCGTTTGGGAAACCCCCTACGATAACCTGTACCTGATGCCCTCCAGCCCGGCCCTCACCGGCATGGAAAAAGAGCTGGAGTCCCGCTACAAGATCTACAAGCTGCGCGATGCCCTGGACAAGCTGGAAGACGAGTACGACCGCATCTATATCGATACGCCGCCCAACTTCAATTTCTACAGCAAGTCGGCCCTGATTGCGGCTCATACCCTGCTCATCCCCTTCGACTGCGACAGCTTTGCCCGCCAGTCCCTGTATGCGCTGATGGACAACATCGTCGAGTTGCAGGAGGACCACAACCCGGACCTGGAGGTCGAGGGTATTGTGATCAACCAGTTCAACAGCCAGGCCAATCTGCCCGGTGAGCTGGTCGCCGAGCTGGAGGAAGAGGGCATGCCGATCTTCGGCACCTACCTGAATACCTCGGTGAAGATGAAGGAATCCCACCGCGACCACCGGCCCCTGATCGACATGGCCCCGAGCCACAAGCTGACGGGCCAGTACCTGGACCTGCACGCGGAGCTCGAGGCGACGGCTGCCCAGGCTGCTGCCTGATAAACCCGGCAATACCTGCCCTGGATCAGTAATACCGCGCCGGCGCTCTGCCGGTGCGGCACCCGGTTGCGCTAGAATCAGCCCCATAAGAATTCGACAGGGGTAGCGGCTATGTACGAAAACCTGATGATCATGGCGGTCTTCGCCTTGCTGTTCAGCGCCATCGCGGGCCGTCTCGAGCGCAGTCCGGTGAGTGCGCCCATCGTCTATATCGTCTTCGGAGTGCTGGTGGGCCCCGTGGGACTTGGCCTGCTGGATATCGAGGTAGCCGCGGTGGAATTGCGGGTTATTGCAGACCTGACCCTGGCCCTGGTGCTGTTTATCGACGCGGCCAATGCCGATCTCAGAACCCTGCGAACCCATGCCGTCATCCCGCGGCGCATGCTGCTGATCGGCCTGCCCCTCTGTATCGTGCTGGGCGCCTGGTTGGGCACACTGGTGTTTCCCGATATGGGCCTCTGGGAGGTATGCGTGCTGGCCACCATGCTGGCGGCCACAGATGCCGCCCTGGGCAAGGCAGTGGTCACCAACCCGGCGGTGCCGGCCCGGGTGCGCGAAGGCCTGAATGTGGAGAGCGGATTGAATGACGGGCTCGCCGTGCCGGTGCTGTTTGTGTTTCTCGCCCTGGCCAGCGGTGCCGCCTCGGAAGAGCAGGGAACGGAGCTGGCGCTTACCCTGGTCCTTGAAGAGCTGGGTATTGGCGTGCTGGTTGCGGTAGTGCTGGTGACGATCAGTGTCCAGGTGCTGCGCTACGCCCGTGACAGGGAGTGGTTCACCGAGATCTGGAGGCAGGTACCGGTTGTGGCCCTGGCCCTGGCCTGCTTCGCCACAGCCCAGAGTTTCCATGGCAGTGGCTTCATTGCGGCCTTTGTCGGCGGCCTGTTATTTGGTTACTTTGCCCGGGAGCGAACCCATTTCCTGGTGATGGCGGGGGAGGGTATTGCCGAGTTGCTGGCCATGCTCACCTGGCTGGTGTTCGCCTCGGTTTACATGGGCCAGTACTGGATGACCATGACCTGGGACGTGGTGATTTACTCCCTGTTAAGCCTGACGGTGATTCGTATGCTGCCCATGGTGTTGGCCCTGGCCGGGACCGGAGAGAAGCTGGAGACCAAGCTATTCCTGGCCTGGTTTGGCCCCCGGGGCCTGGCCAGCATCGTCTTCGCGGTGATCGTCGGGGAGAAAATGCTGCCCGCGGACTCTGTCATCAAGCACGTTGTGATCTGTACCATCACCCTGTGCGTTGTTGCTCACGGCCTCACAGCGAACGCCTGGGCCAAGCGCCTGGCGCGGGTGCTGGGTGAGGGCGGGGGTGAGAAAGAGGCCGCCTGAGGCGGCCCCGGGATCTTTGGCTCAGCCCTCCGGCAACATGGAGCCGGCGTTCTCCACCGCGTCCACGTACTCTTCCAGCAGCCGCTGCATAACGCTGCGGCAGCTCTCCACCGCGTTGATCTGGCCAATCACCTGACCGCAGGGATTGAAGGCCACACTCTGGCAATTGCCCTTGTCGGCGTAGGTGGAGGTACGGCGCATGCCGTCGGAAGTCACCATGCCCTGCAGCGGCATGCCCAGGGGATCCGGGGTATCCGGGCGATCCCAGGCCTCGGTCCACTGGTTTTTCAGCATACGACAGGTTTTCCCGGTCCAGGAGCGCGAACGCACCGTGTCGCCGCTCTCTGCCTTGAGCAGGGATTCTTTCTGGGCCGGCTGGGTATGGGCTTCCTCCATGGTCAGCCACAGGGAACCGGTCCAGACACCGGCAGCACCCATGGCCAGGGCTGCGGCTATCTGGCGCCCGTTACCGATGCCGCCGGCAGCCAGGAAAGGAGTGTCACCGAGGGCGTCGATCATCTGCGGCCACAGCACGATGGAGCCGATGTCGCCGGTATGACCGCCGCCTTCACCGCCCTGGCCGACCACGAAATCCAGCCCCGCTTCCTTGTGGGCCACGGCCTGCTTGACCTTGCCGCAGAGGGCGCCGATCAGGCGACCGCTGTCCTTAACCATCTTGATCTTGTCTTCCGGGGGTGTACCCAGGGCATTGGCGATCATCTTGCACTGGGGCCGGGTCAGGGCTTCCTCCAGCAGCGGTGTCGCGGTTGCCTCGGTCCAGCCCATCAGGCCCATAGACTTGGTGCCGTCCGGCCACTCCGGGACCCCGGCGTCGGCCAGCAGCTTCTGGGCAAAGTCGATATGTTCCTGGGGGATCATTTTCTTCAGCTGCGCTTCCATTTCCTCGGCGCTCATCTCGCCCATACCCTCGTATTTCTGGGGGATGACGATGTCCACACCGTAAGGCTTGTCGCCGATATGTTCGTCGATCCAGTCCAGTTCCTCTTTCAGTTGCTCCGGGCTGAAACCGACTGCACCGAGAACGCCGATCCCGCCGGCCTTGCTCACGGCAACGACGACATCCCGGCAGTGGGTGAAGGCAAATATCGGGTACTCGATACCCAGTTTTTCGCAAAGTGGGTTGTTCATGGTTACTCTCTCCATGGCAATAGCGTCAGCCATCCAGTATCGGTGCCAGCGGGTACTGTCGACAATGGCCCCTGAATGCCAACTTTGATTGGCGAAATTGATCATAATCAGTGCGCCATCGCTGACATAACCATATAAAGATTGGGTATTTGTCAGGCCAATACGGATTTAATAGTCTTTTTTCCCCTGGAACAGCGTGGACAGGCCCGTGGAACTGGATTTCGACAACATCAATGCGCAATTGCGGGATGCCGACCCCTCGGAGGTCGTGCGCTGGGCGCTGTCCCTGGGCAAGCCCATTATCAATACGACCAGTTTCGGGCGTAATGCGGCGGTGATGCTGCACCTGGTGAGCCAGGTGGACAGCTCGATACCGGTGGTCTGGGTGGATACCGGCTACAACCTGCGTGATACCTACCTGGTGGCCGAACGGCTGATCCGGGAGCTGGACCTGAACATGCGCATATACTCCCCCGAGGTGACCTCCGAGCGTCGCAACGCGATCATGGGCGGAGTGCCCACCATCCAGGACGGTGACCTGCACGACGAATTTACCCGTCAGGTCAAGCTCGAACCCTTCGACCGTGCCCTGGCCGACCTCAAGCCCGAGGTCTGGCTCAGTGGTATTCGCCAGGAAGAAACCGAGCACCGACAGGGGCTGGATATCGTCTCTATGGACGGGCGCGGGATCATCAAGGTAGCGCCGATCTTCTACTGGTCAGACGAGGACGTCGAGGCCTATATGCAGAAGTTCGACTTGCCGACCTGCCGTCACTACTTCGATCCCACCAAGGTCCACGACGGCCGCGAATGCGGCCTCCATACCGCCGCCTGAGGCGGCCTTCTTACAGGCAAAAAAAGGCCGACTTAAAAAGTCGGCCAGGAGGCTTAGGCCCATGAAACCAGTCAGGGAGCGAAGATTGTCACTCCCAGTGCCATCAGTACTGCTGCCGCAACGAATATGCCGATAAAGCGCCGCAAGTTGCGCATGGTCTCTTCATCATGTTGCGTATCTTCGGCCAGTATGTGTTGCGTCATAATCTTCACCTCGTACTGATGACTTCCATGTCTCTAGACTACAGTCGCCCATGAGAACAGACCTTGACCTGCATCAAGGTCGCGGCGGGTAGGGGGAAAAACCCGGAAAGTACGAATTTCCGGGGCTCGTCGGTGTCAAAAACTATAGGGGTCCAATCGGTTATAATTGGGGGGTCAGCCTGAGAAATCGCGTTGGTGAGGAGGTATAGATGGCGACAGCGTTGCGAGGTGCAACTCGCGCATGCCGGGTGATTACCGGTATAGCGCTGTTGTGCCTGCTGAGCGCCTGTGCCGGCCGCCATGTCGCCACCCCCGCACCGGAAATCCTGCCCCCGCTGCAGCATGACAGCGGCGAAATGAGCCCCTCCGAGGCGCTTGATACCACCAGCACACCGGAGCTGATGGCGCTCAACGATGAGATGCGCGATTTCGTCGATCGCTACGTGTCCCGGGGCACCCAGCGCCAGCGCCTCAACCTGCTGCATCGCAGCCTGCTCAGCCCCGTGCTGGTAGGGATCGAATATGACCCCACCGCGGACGGCACCGCTGAATTTGCTTTCGTCCAGGGTCGCGCCAACTGCCTGACCTATGCCCATCTTTTCGTCAGCCTGGCGCGCCACGCGGGCCTCGATGCACGTTACCTGTCCATGTCGCTGCGACCGCAGTGGTCGCGCCACGGCGATCGCGTGGCCCTGCGCCAGCACGTCAATGTGGTCGTCAATCTGCGCAATGGCGAGCAGTACATGGTGGACATCGACCCGGTACCCCGCAGCCGCATTGCCCATGCCGAGGTGATCAGCGATGAGGAAGCCTTCGCGCTGTACCATGGCAACCTGGCCATGGACGCGCTACTGCACGATCAATTGGATGAGGCCTATGCCCAGGCCCTGCGCTCGCTGGAACTCAGCCGTAAACTCGACTACTTATGGGTAAATCTCGGCGCCATCTATCGCCGTGCCGGGCAGGATGAGGCGGCGGAACAACTTTACTTCACCGCGCTGGAGATCAACCCCGATTCCCGCTCTGCGATGAATAACCTGGCGGTGTTGTATGACGCTCGCGGTGATAAAGCCCTGGCCAGCGAATGGGAGGCAAAAGTCGTCAATCACCGCCAGCGCAATCCCTATTACCACTACTACCTGGGTGAAATCTCCGAATCGGAAGGCGATTACGACCAGGCGATCAAGCACTACCGGGAGGCTATCTCGCTCAAGGACAGCGACGCGGAATTCCATTTCCGCCTGGCGGTGCTCTATGACTCAATGCAGCGTCGCACGGAGAGCATCCGCTATACAGAGCAGGCTATCGAACGTGCCCGGCTGGTCGGCGAGCGCAAGCAATACCGCGAATTCCTCGAGCGCCTGACCAGGCCTTCAGTCGCCGGCGTCGATCACTGAGACTTCCACCAGCCCCGACTGGGTAATCTCGAAAACCTGTAGCTCGTTGTCACTGGGCTCAAAAAACTGTTCGTCGATGATGGCGGCAAACTGTCCGTCGGTGCCCTGCAGGGTGCGGGTGGTGGCTCGAATCACGCCGTTCAGCGCCAGGGCCAGCCTGGCATCTCCGCCCCCTTCCAGGCGCCCGCGAAGAAATGCCGGCAGCTTGCGATTGCGGTCGCGGTGGTAGCGCTGCAGCGTGCGCAGCCCGGTTATTTCGACGCGGGCTGATCCGGCCTGGCCTGTCGCCTGCTGCCCCAGCCACTCGGGTTCTGTACTGATATCAAACAGGCCCCGCTCATGATCTGCAACACCAAAGGTCTGCTGGCGCCGTCGCTCCAGTTCATTGTCATCGAGAATCGCGGGGCTGAGTTGCTCGGTTCGAAAGCCACCGGTTGGCGGTGGCAGCTTGTAGCGAAAGGTCTTGCTGCCGCGCTCTGCCAGGGCTTCGACATTGCGCAGGCTGACGCCGTCAGTTTGCCACCACAGTGAGAGTTCCAGCACGTCGGCGATGGTGGCAACAATATCGACGCTCTCCGCATTGGCATCGCTGACAGCCGCCTTCACCTGGCCTGGATATTTGATCAGCAGGGGGACCGAGAGGATATCCGGCAGGTTGCCGGCTTCCACCCAGCGACGCGGCATGTTCGGGCGGAAGCTGAGGCCGTGATCGGTTACGAAGATGATCAGGGCCTGGTCCCAGAGCCCGCGCTCGCGTATGGCCTCGAACAGTTCGCCCAGGTATCGGTCCACGTACGCGGTTTGCATCAGGTGGCGCTGGTAGCCCAGGGCGATAGCCGTTTCATCTTCGTTCCAGCGAAAGCGCGCCGAACCGGGGGTGGCGCCGTGCAGGCGGTATTCCCGTGGCGAGGTGGCGTAGGGTCGCCCCGAGGGCAGGTATTTCCACGGCACGTGGGGCAGGTAAATATGGGCGAAGTTGAAGCTGTCCGCAGTGCTGCGCGAGATGCTGTCGAGAAACTCGAAGCGGGCCTGGCCGGCACTGTATTGCTTGTGTCCGCGGGCTTCCCCGGCAAAGCCGGGCCAGCTCTCGTCGATAGGCGGCAGTTCGCTGCGCGCCCCGGGGGGGAAGCTGCGATGTGCCCAGATGATGCCGCTGTCCATCAGAAGCGTGCGCAGGGAGCTGGCGTCGGCTCCCTCATTGGTATCCATGCAGACCGTCGGCGGACAGAGCCGGGTGACCGGTTCGTGGATGTTCATCCGGTACTGTGGCGACAGTGCCGCCAGCAGGTTGTTGGGGTGGGCACTGTAATTGGCTGGAATAGTCCGCTGGTCAGGTCGCCGGCCACTGAGCAGGGCAGGCAGGGCCACCTCGGTGGAGTCTGCGACCGTGCTGGCGTTGCGGTACCAGGTCGCTTCGGCCGCGAAGGCGGCCAGGGTGGGGAACCGAGCGGCGTCTATCAGCCCGTCCGGCCCCTGCAGCGAATAGCGTGGTAGTTCGTCAAAGACCAGGTAGAACACAGGCACAGGATTGGCTGCCGGTGGCTTCTCGCCACCCTGTTGGTGGAAAAGTACACCCTGGAGGTGGGGGTGGCCGAGGGTCTGAAACAGGAACAGGCCCGGTACCAGGATGATGGCGGGTAGCAGAGCCGAGCAGACTGTGGGCAGGAATCGTGTCCTGCTGTAGGCGAGCAAGAGGGCTGCAGCGATCAGCAGTGACAGTACTGCGAAGGCCGATTCCAGCCCGGTTGTATTGAGTAGCTGGGCAGCCAGTACCCAGGCTGCCAGCCCCACCAGGCTCCACTGCAGGGGTGCACGCAGTACCGGCAGGTACTTCATGACAGTCGCCGTAAGGATTATGAGAATAAGCCCGGGGCCGATGCTCAGGGCCAGACTGAGTGCTACAAGCTCCCATGTGCCGGCCTTGCTGGCCACGAAGTACTGGGGATAACGGTGCAGCAGGTCGAATACCGGCTGAGCCACGAGCAGGCTGGAAAATACCAGCAGGTGATGCAGGCGGAAATTGTTCACAGGGGGTAGCGGAGCGGCCTAGCTGTCCTGTTCCGGCTCGGCTTCGGCCTCACTGTCCTTGCGGTGGAACAGCGCGGTGATCTTGTGCCAGTACAGTTTCGCAGTGACCCCGATGGTTGCCGCCGCTGCCAGCAGGCCCTGCAACAGCATGCTACCGACATTGGGATCAATATAGGCGAGGGCAGGCGTGCTGATCAGCGCTAGCAGGAGTGGGGCAAGTCTCGACATGGCGCGCAGAATAGCACTCTGGTGCAGCCCGCACTAGGCCGGTGTCACCCTGATATAGGCGCGTTTGCGCATCTTGCCACTGAGGCCGGAGAGGAAATCGGTCAGGTACATCTGCCAGCCGTATTTTCTGCGCAGAGCGCCCAGTGCCTGGTCGATGTCGGCGTCCGAAGTGAGCAGTACCGCCTCCGTGTCTACCCAATCGCCGGTGACTTTACCGGTGACGGTACAGGCGGCGACACGCGAGCGCGGGGAGTTGCGCAGCCGCTTGACCTTGCCGGCATCGCCGGCGGAAAAAATATAGAAGGCGTCATCCTCCTCGGCAAACCACACCGGGGTTGCGACCTCCGCCCCGGATTTGCGGAAGGTCGCCAGGCTAAGGTAGTTGGCCTTCTTAAGTTTTTCTCTGCCCATTTCGGTCTCCCTGTTGCAGCGGTGGCTATTGTACCCTGCCGGGCTTCTCTCGCATGCGGTTTTCTGGAAGAATGCCCTTTCGCGCGCAGGGGGTAAGAATAATATGGCGTTCAATCACGAAAGCACGACTGATGATGTCATCAGCGGCATCGATGTAAAAAACAAGCGAGTGGTTGTTACCGGGGCCTCGGCTGGCCTTGGGATCGAAACCTGCCGGGTACTGGCCGGCGCCGGCGCTCGAGTGACCATGCTTGCCCGCGACAATGCCAAGCTGATGGCTGCATACGATGGGATCTGCGAGGAGTTTCCCGATGCATTCCTCGGTGCTGATGAATTGGACCTCGCCGATCTCGACAGCATTCGCAGCACCACCGACCGGCTGCTGCGCGCAATGGACAGGATCGACATACTGATCAATAACGCCGGCGTCATGGCCTGCCCCCAGGCGAAGACGAAGGATGGCTTTGAGCTGCAGTTCGGCACCAATCACCTGGGACATTTCCTGTTTACCTGCCGCCTGGTGCCCCTGTTGCTGGCTGGCGCGCCGGCGCGGGTGGTAAACCTGAGCTCGGCAGGGCATCGCTTTTCCGCCATGGATTTCGATGACCCGAATTTCGAGACACGCGAGTACGACAAGTGGGTGGCCTATGGCCAGTCCAAGACCGCCAATGCGCTGTTTTCCGTCGGCCTCAATACACGGCTGGCGGATCGCGGCGTCACCGCGAATGCGGTGCACCCGGGCATGATCGTCACCGAACTGGGACGCCACCTCGATCAGTCCGATATCGAGGCCCTGCAGGCCCGTGCCAGCAGCATGACCGTGGGCTTCAAAACCATACCCCAGGGCGCGGCAACCAGTGTCTGGGCGGCGACCAGCCCCGAGCTGGAAGGTCGCGGCGGGCTCTACCTGGAAGACTGCCATATCGCCGAGCCGGCCACCGACGATTCCTCCGGCGGGGTGCACGACTACGCCCTGGACCCCGACGCCGCCGAGCGCCTGTGGGAGTTGTCGGAGCAACTGGTGGGCGAGACGTTCAGCCTGGAGGCGAGCTGATGCGGTGGCATGGAGCGCTGCTGGCGGCGGTGTTGCTGCTGGTGACTTTCACAGCCCAGGCGGAAACCAAGGCCGTCATCGACGCCCGGGTCAATGATGCTCTGGAGATCTTTGCCAAGGAATCCCCGGCCGGGCTTGAGCTGGTTGACAAGGCCGCCGGCGTGCTGGTTTTTCCCCGGGTGATGAAGGCGGGCTTCGGTATCGGCGGTGAGTACGGCGAAGGGTCCCTGCTCATCAAGGGCAAGCCGGTGGCCTATTACTCTACTGCCGGCGCCTCCTTCGGCCTGCAACTGGGTGCCCAGTTCAAGTCGCAGATGATCCTGTTTATGACGCAAGCCGAGTTGCGGAAGTTTCGCCGGAGTAAGGGCTGGGAAGCCGGTGTCGACGGCAGCGTGGCCATTGCCAAGCTGGGTGCCGGCGGACAGATCGATACGGCGACGGCCAAACAACCGATAATCGGATTTATCTTTTCCAACAAGGGGCTGATGTACAACCTGACGCTGGAAGGCAGCAAGTTTACCGAGATAGAACGCTGAGATGAGTACAGTTACCGTGGCCTCTGCCCTGCGCGGCGAGGTGGACACAGACACGACGATCACCGTGCGCGGCTGGATCCGCAGCAAGCGCGACTCCAAAGCCGGGATTTCCTTCCTGGCCATCCACGATGGCAGTTGCTTTGACGCCATCCAGGCGGTGGTCCCCAATTCCCTGGATAACTACGAGCAGGAGGTGCTGCACATTACAACCGGCTGTGCAGTCGTTGTCAGTGGCGAACTCGTCGAGTCCCAGGGCAAGGGCCAGTCGCTGGAGATCCAGGCCAGCGCCGTCGAGGTTGTCGGCTGGGTGGATGATGCGGAAAGCTATCCCATTGCCAAGAAGCGCCACAGTTTCGAATACCTGCGCACGGTCGCCCACCTGCGGCCGCGCACCAATACCTTCGGCGCCATCACCCGTGTGCGCACCACCCTGGCCCATGCGATCCACGACTATTTCTACCAGCGTGATTTCCACTGGATCAATACCCCCATTATTACCGCCAGTGACTGCGAGGGTGCTGGTGAGTTGTTCCGGGTCAGCACCCTGGACCTCGCCAACTTGCCGCGGGCCGAGAGCGGTGGTGTCGACTTCGAACAGGATTTCTTTGGTGCCGAGTCCTACCTGACGGTGTCCGGCCAGCTCAATGTGGAGGCCTATTGCCTGGCCATGAGCAAGGTCTACACCTTTGGCCCCACTTTCCGCGCCGAGAACTCCAACACCAGCCGACACCTGGCGGAGTTCTGGATGGTGGAGCCCGAGATCGCCTTCGCTGACCTCGATGACCTGGCGGACCTGGCCGAAGACCTGCTCAAACACGTTTTTGCCGCGGTGCTGGAGCAGTGCGAGGACGACATGGCGTTCTTCGAGCAGCGCATCGATGACACGGTCATCACCCGGCTGCGCACGGTGATCGATTCCAGCTTCGAGCGCCTGGATTACGGCGAGGCCATCGACATTCTGGGCAACTGCGGGGAGAAGTTCGAATTCCCGGTCAGCTGGGGACAGGACCTGCAGTCGGAACACGAGCGCTACCTGGCGGAAACCCACATCGGCCGGCCGGTGGTAGTGATGAACTACCCAAAGCAGATCAAGGCCTTCTACATGCGTCTCAATGACGACGAAAAAACCGTGGCCGCCATGGATGTGCTGGCGCCGGGTATCGGTGAGATCATCGGTGGCAGCCAGCGCGAGGAACGCCTGGATGTACTGGAACGCCGCATGGCCGAGCAGGATCTCGGCGGTGACCTGGAGTGGTACCGCGACCTGCGCCGTTACGGCAGCGTACCTCACGCCGGCTTCGGTCTCGGCTTCGAGCGCCTGCTCAACTACATGACCGGCATGGAAAACATCCGCGACGCTATCCCCTTTCCGCGGACTCCCGGCAACGCCCGCTTCTGAGAATTCACCGCGATACAGGGCCCGAAAGGGCCCGAAATGGCCATTTTGCGATTGAAAATGTGCCAAAAGTCGTTGATTTGTGAAGAATTACCCGAAATCGGTTAAAAAATAGCCAGTTTATCCGCCATACTCAAATTATGGCCAGTTCGCACTCGAACGAGGGCGGCTCCATCTGTCCCAGCGAGATGGAGATCGTCGATACCTTTACCAAGCTGATATTCGGCATGGCGGAGGACTTTTCCGCCCGGGAACTGGACATCATCGCGACCCTGCGCCTGGTCGACACCAATATCAGCCTCGACCAGGTCGAGGAAATGGGTGTTTACCTGCGCGCGCTCGGGGTCAAGGAAATGATCAAGCTGGTGTCTCTGGTGCGGCAGAATTTTCCGTCACAGGGACAAACTCGATTTCCCGCTTCGCCACATCAACCCGTTCGATTCTGATCTTGAGTTCCTGCTCCAGCTGAAACTGGCGGGTGGGACTGGCCAGGGTCGCCGTCCACCGATCAAAGCTGAACTTCTCCGGGTCCTTGCGCAGGTCCACCTGACCGTCGATACCGAATTCCAGTAAGCGGGCGGTGAAGCCGCTGCTGTTGATGTGGGTTATGCGGGCCTGGTGTTCTTCGCCCTGGTGCTGCTCCAGGTAGCCGCACTGTAACCACAGCTCCGCCTCCTGGCTGGCCTGGCGCCCCCGGGCCAGTCGCTCGGATACCGCCACCACCTGTTCACTGGTCACTGCACGACAGTTGCCGCCCTGCAGTGCCGCTTTGATCTGACGGTGGGCGAGGAAGTCGGTGTACTTGCGCAGTGGTGATGTGCAGTTGCTGTAGCACTCCAGGCCCATACCCATGTGGGGGGCCGGGCGGGTCAGCAGTTCGCCCCTCGCCAGTAGCCGGTTGACCATGGCGCGCAGAGGCAGTTCCTGGCTCTGGTCGGACAAGCTGACCATGATCTCGCGGTAGGTGTCGACTTCCTCGAGATTGCGCTCGACAAAATCCGGCAGGAAGCGGGCGATGAAGCGTTTCACCTCGTCCTTGCGGTCCGGCCGAAAGCCCCGGTGGCAGACAAAAGGCCCGCTGCACTCCCGCTCCTTGAGAAAACGCGCGGCGCAGCGATTGGTCGCCACCATGCACTCCTCGACCAGTTTCTGCGAGAGCAGCTTCTCATAGGGCTCTATGTGATCGATTTTTTTGTCGTCGGTGAGAAACCAGCGATATTCGCGGCGCTCCTCCATGACCAGGCCGGTGGTTTCGCGGCGGGCGCGCAGAGCCCTGTACACCTGATACAGGGCTTCCAGTGGTGTGGCGTGACTCATCAGCTCATCGTAGTTGCCCGCCAGGTAACGATCGACCGCCAGGTAACTGAGCTTGGCGCGGGAGCGAATGGTCGCTTCCAGGAATTCAAAGTCACCGACATCGCCATCATCGCTGACCGCGATTTTGCAAACCAGTGCAGGGCGGTACTGGTCTTCTGCCAGGGCACAGGTCTCCTGGGACAGCACCTCGGGCATCATGGGAATGGCATCGCCGTGGAAATAGATCGAGGTCGCCCGCTCGGCGATCTCCTGGTCGAGCAGGGAACCCTCCTCGATAAACGTGGTGGGGTCGGCGATCGCCACGTACAGATTCCAGCCGTCGCTGCTGATCTCTGCGTAGAGCGCATCGTCGATATCCTGGGTGCGCGCGGCGTCGATGCTGACGAATTCCAGGTCGGTAAGGTCGCGGCGGCGCTGGTCGGCAACCGGCTGTGCCGATTCCAGGTTTTTCTCCAGTTCCGTCAGCGCATCCTTGCTCCACTCCATCGGCAGCTGGTACTTGTTGGCGGTGTAGTGGTTTTCGATTCCCGGCATATCGGCAGCGCCGAGGATGGCAAGAATCTTGGCCTGGGGTTTGCCGTCTTTAATCGGGTGTCGCAGCACGGCGCTGCGCACGTAATCACCTTCCTTGACGCCATTGCGCGCATGAGGCGGGATAAACAGCCAGCGACTCAGCCTGGGTAAGTCGGGTTCCACGAACATGGCTTTGCCCTTGCGTACGCAGCGGCCGGTAAATTCCCCGATCGGGCAGTCGATCAGCCGCTCGATTTCGGCAATGGGCTTATTCCCCTTGTCGGGACGAATGCAGACACCGACCCGGTCATCCGGGAAGGCCTTCAGCATCTCGTCGGGGGGGATGAAGATTTCACGGCCGTCTTCGAGTACTGCAAAACCGTAGCGGGCCTGGGTGCCCTTGACCACGGCGTTCGCGCGCTCTTTCTCGGCTTCCATCTGGGCCTTGAGGCCCTTAAGCTGAGTTAAGGAATCCTGGTTGAGCATTGGGGAGAAGATAAGTCATAAGAGAACCTATGCTAGCGGAAAACACACCCACTGTCAGTTCGCTCACGGGTGGCGCTTAAAAATCCTTCGTTGACAAAGACATGGGGCGGGTTTTAAATGGAATCGAGTCACACGGTAGGGGCGTGTGATGAAATCAACCTGGGAAACGTTATTGAAGATTTTCCAGTCACCGGTTAAGCGGGTGATCCATTACCCCCCGGTGCACAACAAAGCGTCGCGACAGCGCGCCTCATACGAGCAATGCCCGCCAGGGCCTACATCGCTCCGAGATTCTTACCGCCACCAATTTACCTTACTTTTTTCAAGACCCGAGAGGAATCGTCCATGGATTCAGGCGCCGCCCTGCGTGTAGATCAACCGCATCCCATCACAGCACACAAGAAAATTTACGTGCTGGACACCAACGTCCTGTTACATGATCCAACCGCTGTTACGGCGTTCAACGAGCATCGCATCGTTTTGCCGATGACCGTGCTCGAAGAGCTGGACCATATCAAGGACCGACGGGACAAGACTGTGAGCAGGGAAGCCCGGATAGCCATCGGGATGATCGACAAGGTCGTGGAAGAATCCACACCCCACCAGTTGCAGGAAGGTGTTGAAATTCCCGGGTCCAATATAGATGGTGCACTTGGCACCCTGTCCATTTACCCCGACCAGCTACTGGCGGACAACAGCGACATTCCCTTCCTCAACGACACCCAGGACCAGGCCAACGACAACCGCATTATCAATGTGGCCCTGCGCCTGCAGGCAGAACACCCGGACTGCTTCGTATGCCTGGTCACCAAGGACATCAATATGCGGCTCAAGGCCAAGGGTTCCGGCCTGGAGCACGTCGAGGATTATCGCCGCGATGTAGTGCTCGACGACATCAACCTGCTGGCCAAAGGTTACGAGCAGATCGAGGGGGATTTCTGGTCCGGTATCGAAGAGGTGGATACCCTGCGCGAGGGTGACTGCACCCTGCATCGTGTGCCGCGCGCTGCCTTGCCGCAGGCCTATCCGAATATGTTCCTGTTCGATGACAACGATTTCTTCGCCTACGTCAAACGCGTTGATGACACGCATGTATTCCTGCGCTGTGACAGCCGCGACAACCTCATGCACCGGCGCTTCTGGGGACTTTCACCGCGCAACCTGGAGCAGGCCATGGCCATGCAGCTGATCGACGATGACGAGGTCGATATGACGGTGCTGACCGGTCCGGCTGGCTCGGGGAAGACCTTGATCGCACTGGCCTACGGCTTGCACGCAATCCTCGAGCAGAAGAAATACAACAAGCTGATCGTGGCCCGGTCGACCCCGCCGATCGCCGAGGACATCGGTTTCCTGCCGGGCACGGAAGAAGAAAAGATGGCGCCCTGGCTGGCAGCCTTCGACGACAACCTGGAGATACTGCACGGCACTGACGAGTGCAGCCACGGCAGCATCGAGTACGTGAAGGAGCGGGCCAACATCCAGTTCAAGTCACTCAACTTCATGCGCGGCCGTTCTTTCAACAACGCCTACATCATCATCGATGAGAGCCAGGGTCTGACCCAGTTTCAGCTCAAGTCAGTGATTACCCGGGTCGGTGCCGATTCCAAGATCGTGGTGCTCGGCAACCTCGCCCAGATCGACAACAAATACATCAGCCCGCTGACCTCGGGGCTCACTTACCTGGTGGAGAAGTGTAAGCGTTATCACCATGCGGGGATGATGCACGTGAATGGTATCGAGCGCTCGCGCCTCGCGGCCTTCGCCGAGGAAAACCTCTAACCGGATCATCCGATGCGCCCCTGCACCTCGGTGCGTGTGGGCGCTTTCTCGGACACGCCGTAAACCCATCCCTGGGGGCTCGAGGCGGACGTCCATGTCGCGCACGGTCCTCAAAAGCGCCCACTCACCCCGAGTCGCCACCAACAATACATGATCCGCTGAGTTTTCCTCGATCGAGGCTGTGGGTAGTGTATGCCCTTCGACGGACCGTGGCGGACATGGACGTCCGCCTCGAGCCCCCAGGGATGGGTTTACGGCGTGTCCGGAGAAGGGCATACACCAGTCACAGCCGTGACTGTGAACATACCCTGGCTGGGGTCAGGATTTGATGGTGGCGAGAACCTCGCCGAGTGTGGTGGGCGTCTCGGCGCCATAGCGGCCGTCCCACTCGATGGTGTTCTCCGGGAACAACAGGATGACCGTGGAACCGAGTTTGAAGCGTCCCATCTCCTCGCCCTTTTCCAGGCTGACACCGGCCGGTGCGTGTTTGAAGTCGATGGTCTTCGGTTCTTTGGTTGGCGGCGCGACCTGGCCTGACCACACGGTCTCGATACCGGCAACGATCATGGCGCCTACCAGCACCATGGCCATGGGCCCGACGCTGGTATCGAAATAGCAGACCAGTCGCTCGTTGCGGGCGAAGAGGCGTTCGACGTTTTCCGCGGTGGCCTGGTTGACGGAAAACAGCTTGCCGGGGATATAGGTCTGTGCCGAAAGTTCGCCGGCGATCGGCATATGCACGCGGTGGTAGTCCCGCGGCGAAAGATAGATGGTGGCGAACTGTCCGTGCCGGAAGGTCTCGGCACGCTGTCCGTCCCCCAGCAATTCTTCCGCAGTGAACATGCGGCCCTTGGCCTGGAACAGGCGCCCGTCTTCGATTGCACCCAACTGGCTGATGGCGCCGTCGGCCGGGCAAACGATGCTGTCACTGCCGCCTTCGATGGGACGCGCGCCGTCGCGCAGGGCGCGGGTGAAAAAAGCATTGAAGTTGTCGTAGGCCTCCAGCTCCGGTTCGGCCGCCTCGTCCATGTTCACTTTGAAATGATTGGCAAACAGCCGCATCAGCGGATTCTTGATCCAGGTGATCCGGGTTTCTGCGAGCCAGCCGGTAATCCGTGACAGGGTGTGCTGGGGCAGCAGGTGCTGCAGGATGATGAACAGCGTATCCACGACTCAGGCCTCTACCGGGGTATCTTCCCGGTTGCCCCATTCACTCCAGGAACCGTCGTAACCCCTGGCCGAGGGATAGCCGAGAATTTTCATGACCAGCCAGCTGAGACTGGACCGATGGTGTGTCTGGCAGTGGGTGATGATGTCTTTATCCTTGCCCAGCCCCAGATTGTCGAGCCGGACCTGGAGTTGCTCCAGGTCTATCAGGCGGGTGTCATTGCCGCGGTCGATCAGCTCCAGCCAATCGATATTGATAGCCCCGGGCATGTGGCCGGCGCGGGCGGAGCCGGACTTCTCGCCGCGGTACTCTTCGGCCGAGCGAGCGTCCCAGATGCCGAAACCCGGGTCACCCAGACGCTCCAGGATCTCTTCGATAGAAGCTATGGGGCTCCCATTGACGCTGGCGCTATAGCTGGTGGTAAGCGGTTCGTTAATCGTGGTTTCCACCTCCAGCCCCGCGGACCGCCAGGCATGAATGCCGCCGTTGAGGTAGCTGTACCTGGTGTGACCCACTGCCTCCAGGGTCCAGAGCAGGCGCCCGGCCCAGCCGCCGCCCTCATCATCATAGGCCACCACGTGGTGGGCCGATGTCAGGCCCAGGTAGGAAAAAATCTCGGAAAGGCGATCGGCATCCGGAAGCTTGCCCGGCGCTGGCGGTGTGCCTGCCTGCAATATCCCCGGAGGCAGGTGCAGGGCACCGGGGATATGTCCGTTGCGATAGTTGTCGGGGCTGCTGACATCGACCAGCAGCAACTGTTCCGGTCGCTTGGCCTCGTCGGCAAACTCTTCAACTTCGATCAGGAGGGGATAGTGCTGGGCCATCGCGCTGGCATCCTCGGAAAACGGGGGCGCTAGTGTAGCCCAGCCAGCCAGTGGCGACTAGCGGCCCTCTTCCTCCAGGCTGGCCACGATCTGGCGATAACTCTGCAGGCGTAGATCGCTGATTTCGCCGGATTCCGCAGCAGACAGCAGGGCACAGCCCGGCTCCTGCTCGTGCTTGCAGTCGCGGAATTTGCAGTGACCCAGCAGGGGGCGAAACTCCCGGAAGCCAGTCTCGACCTGCTCGCGCTCCATGTGCCAGAGTCCGAACTCGCGGATACCCGGAGAATCGATCAGGTGGCCGCCGTCCGACAGGTGGTAGAGTTGCCCGGTGGTCGTAGTGTGCATGCCCTCCTGGCGGGTTTCGGAGAGTTCACCCACGCGGCTATCCACCCCCGGTAATAGTGCGTTGACCAGCGAAGATTTGCCGACGCCCGACGGGCCGATAAAGATGCTGGTGTGATCCGCCAGCGCTGCCTGCAGTGGCCTGAGTCCATCCCTGCTCTTGCAGGATGCCCGCAGTACGCGATAGCCGATGTCCTCATAGGGCGTCAGCAGGCGCTCGATGTCCTCCCGGTTCGCGTCGTCGAGCAGGTCCGACTTGTTCAGCAGGATGAGGGGAGCAATGGCAACCGCTTCAGCCGCAACCAGGTAGCGATCGACCAGGCTGGGATGTGGTTCGGGTAATGGGGCAATCACGATGACGATCTGGTCGATATTGGCTGCCACGGGCTTCAGGTCGCCATAGGGGTCCGGGCGTAACAGTTCCGAGTCCCGCGCCTGGCGAGCCACGACCACGCCGACCGGGTCGCCCGCACACCACACCACCCGGTCCCCGGTGACCAGGCTTTCCAGGTTGGCCCGCATGTGGCAGCGCCGCGTCTCTCCCTTCGCTTCCACTTCCACCTGCTGGCCGTCGTGGGCGATCACCAGGCCCTCCTGCTCCGGACCCAATTCGCCGCCGGCCAGGGCCTGCTCGACCAGTTCATCCTGCTTTTCCGCCCGCTGGCGCCGTTCCTCCTGGATCTTGTTGATGCGCCAGGCCTGTTTGCGGGTGAGCTTGCGTTTTCCCATGGGCCCAGTCTAGCGATGTTCCGCGGTGCGCCCAAGCGACAGCGGGAAGTTTGCTACACTAGCGCAATAGTCAGACGGGCATGGAAGTCTATGCACAGTGACCAGAACCTGATCTGGGTCGACCTGGAAATGACCGGGCTGGATCCTGAGAACGATGTCATCATCGAAATCGCGACCATCGTTACCGACAACGAGTTGAACGCATTGGCCGAGGGACCGGTGCTTGCCATCCACCAGTCGGATGAGAGGCTCGATGCCATGGACGAGTGGAACACCTCACATCACACCAGCTCCGGGCTGGTAAAGCGTGTTCGGGAGAGTTCAGAAACTGCGGAAAGCGCGAGCCGCAAGACCATCGAGTTCCTGCGTGAATTTGTGCCCCAGGGGGTATCGCCCATGTGCGGCAACAGCATCTGCCAGGACCGCCGCTTCATGGCACGCTATATGCCCGAGCTGGAAAACTACTTCCACTACCGCAATCTGGATGTGACGACCCTCAAGATCCTGGTGCAGCGCTGGCGACCGGAACTGGAATCCGGTTACATCAAGAACAACACGCACCTGGCCCTCGATGATATTCGCGAGTCCATCGAAGAGCTGCGCTACTACCGCAAGTGCTTTATTCAGGACTGATGATGGTCGAGTGCCCACTGGACGTGTTCACGCACCAGCTCTGACGGAAAATCCTTCCGCGATCTCAAGGCCCCAAGCACCTCCGGTGACGTAGGTGCATTCCCCAATGCAATCGCAATATTGCGCAGCCAGCGCTCGAAGCCGATACGGCGCAGGGCAGAACCCTCGGTCTTTTGTTCCCAGGTTGCCTGATCCCAGAGGAACAACTCGACCAGGTCACTGTCCGCCAATTGGTGGCGCGGGCTGAAATCTGTCTCGGTGGTCGGCCGGGCAAATTTGTTCCAGGGGCAGACCAGCTGACAGTCGTCGCAGCCGAAAATGCGGTTCCCCATCAGCGGCCGCAGCTCTTCATCGATGCTGCCCGCGTGCTCGATGGTGAGGTAGGAGATGCAGCGCCGCGCATCGAGCTCAAAGGGCCCGACAAACGCATCCGTGGGACAGATGTCCAGGCAGGCCCGGCAACTGCCGCAATGCTTGTCCTGTTGTGGCGGGTCCACCGGCAGGGGCAGGTCGGTGTAGATCTCGCCGAGGAAAAACCAGGAGCCGGCATCGGAATTGATCAGCATCGTGTTCTTGGCAATCCAGCCCAGTCCCGCCTGCTCGGCGATGGCGCGTTCCAGCACCGGGGCGCTGTCGACGAAGGCCCGGTGGCTCCCCCCGGCTTCTGCCTCGATGCGTTTGGCGAGGCGGGCGAGCCGCTTGCGTATCAGTTTGTGGTAATCCCGGCCCAGTGTGTAACGGGATATATAGGCTTTTTCCGGCGATTCCAGCACTGTGAGCGGCTGCGTGCCATCGCTCAGGTAATCCATCCGCAGTGACAGCACCCGCAGTGTGCCGGGCAGTAGTTGTTCCGGGTGGCTGCGGCGGTCGCCGTGTTTTGCCATGTAATCCATCTCGCCGTGGTAACCGGCATCCAGCCAGCGCTGCAGGTAAGCGGGGTGCTCGCCGAGGTCGATATCGCTGATGCCCAGCTGCTGAAAGCCGAGCTCGTCGGACCAGCCGCGGATCTTCTCTGCCAGATCTGTGTATTGCTGCTGTTGAGACATGCGTATAATTTGGCGCCAAGTACCCAGGGAGTAAAGCATTGCCTGGACAGCCACTATACACCGCCGAGCAAACCCGGGAACTGGATCGTATCGCGATCGAGGATTGCGGTATCCCCGGCATCCGCCTGATGTCACGTGCCGGACAGGCCGCCTTCGAATTGCTGCTCTCGGAATGGCCGGAGCCGGAGCAACTGCATATCTACTGCGGTACCGGCAATAACGGCGGCGATGGTTTTATCGTTGCCGGACTGGCCCAAAGACGGGGTATCGCGGTGGCTGTTTACCAGATTGGCGATGCGGACAAGATCGGGGGTGATGCGCTGCTGGCGCGCGACAATGCCCTGGCGGACGGCGTCCAGATTACCGCCTTCGCTGCCGATGTCGCACCCGCCAGCGGGGTGATCGTCGATGCTATGCTCGGCACCGGTCTCACCGGTGACGTGCGCGGTGATTATGTCGACGCCATCGAGCTCATCAATAACTCCGGATTGCCGGTGCTGGCCATCGATATTCCCTCCGGCCTGTGCAGCGACTCGGGCCGGGTGCTCGGCTCGGCAGTGCGAGCCGACTCCACCATCAGTTTTATCGGCAGTAAGCGGGGTTTACTCACCGGTTCGGCACCGGCAATGGTGGGCAGTCTGCACTTCGCCGACCTGGATGTACCCGCCGATATATACACGCGGGTGCCGGCCGGGTGTTTCCGGCTGGAACTGGAAGCGGAGCTGGATAAGTTACCGGAGATACTGCGCCACGCACACAAGGGACTTTTCGGACATGCCCTGGTGGTTGGCGGTGGCCCGGGACTGGCAGGCGCTGCGCTGATGGCCGCCGAAGCTGCCGGGCGCTGTGGCGCCGGCCTGGTATCGGCGGCGACGCGACCCGAACATATCGCCGCCTTTATTGCCCGTCGACCGGAAGTCATGACCCGGGCGGCGGAAACCGCCGCGGATCTTGAGTCGCTATTGGATTCCGCCACTGCCTGCGCAGTGGGCCCGGGGCTGGGACAAACTCCCTGGGCCGAACAGCTGCTCAATGCGGTGGTCGAAACCGAATTGCCGCTGGTAGTGGATGCGGATGGGCTGAACCTGCTGGCCGCTGGCCGGGTGGTGGAGAACCCGCAACGGGACAACTGGATACTCACTCCCCACCCGGGAGAGGCGGCGCGCTTGCTAGATTGTTCCACCGCCGACATCCAGCAGGATCGTTTTGCCGCCGTGCAACAACTGCAGCAGCGCTACGGTGGCGTTGTGTTGCTGAAAGGTGCCGGTACCCTGATCTGCGCCGGCGCTGAGATATACCTGTGTCCCTACGGCAATCCCGGCATGGCCAGCGGCGGTATGGGAGATGTGCTTAGCGGAGTGTTGGTGTCCTTGCTGGCCCAGGGGCTGTCGCCGCAGGATGCAGCCTGCCTGGGGGCCTGCCTGCATGCCGCTGCTGCGGACCTGGCGGCGCTGGACGGGAGCCGAGGATTGTTGGCGACTGACCTGATGCCCTACCTGCGCGAATTGCTCGGAGCCTGAGACGGTGGACCGGCAGGTGGAGTTGATCGCGGAAGATGAGGCAGCGATGGTTGAGCTGGGGCGTGCGCTGGCGGCCACGCTTGAACCTCCCGCCGTGGTGTTCCTGGAAGGTGAGCTGGGGATGGGCAAAACCACACTGGCCCGCGGCCTGGTGCAAGCCTGTGGCCATAGTGGGGCAGTCAAGAGCCCGACCTACACACTGGTCGAACCCTACGAGTTCGAGTCGCTGACCGTCTATCACTTCGACCTCTATCGCCTCGGCGACCCGGAGGAACTCGAGTACATGGGTATACGCGACTACTTTCATGCGAACAGTATTGCGCTGGTGGAGTGGCCGGAGCGTGGTCACGGGCTTTTGCCCCCGCCGGATTTAGTGGTTAGGATAGTCGCGGCGGGTTCCGGACGTCGTCTGGCCTTTGAAGCGCATAGCCCTCGCGGTGTAAAATGGCTGGGGCGATTGCCTGGAGTACCCGACATAACAACGAAATCGGGAGTGAAATGAGCAGCAGGTCGACCGGGCTGCGTGCCCGGTACAAACTATCCTGCTGGCGGTTGGCGCTGGTGCTGCTGTTGCCTCTGGCGTCCGCGGCCAAGGGACTGGAGTTGCGCGATGTGCGGCTCTGGCGGGCTCCCGACCACACACGAATCGTCTTCGACCTCTCCGCCGCCCCCAGTCACAAGCTAATTCAGTTAGAGGCGCCAGAGCGCATTGTCATCGATATCACCGATGCCGCTCTGAAAACCGACCTTAAGTCGGTGTCCCTCAGCGATACCCCGATCAAGCGTATTCGCCACGGAGTGCGCAAGGGCGATGACCTGCGCATCGTCCTCGATATGAGTGCCAATGTTAAACCGCGCAGCTTCGTTCTCAAGGCCAATGAGCAGCGCGGTAATCGCCTGGTGCTGGATCTCTACGACCGTGACGGTGGCTCGACCACGCCCTCGGTGAAAAAGAGCGTTGCCAGCTCGGTCAAGCGCGACATCGTCATCGCCATCGATGCGGGACACGGGGGTGAGGATCCCGGTGCCAGCGGACCCGGCGGTTTGCGGGAGAAAGATGTGGTAATGGGGATTGCCCGCGACGTCTACGATCTGTTCAAGAAAGAACCGGGTTTCAGGCCGGAGCTCATCCGCAGCGGCGACTACTACGTCGGTTTGCGCAAGCGCCGGGAGATCGCCCACAGGGTGCAGGCCGATCTTCTGGTGTCCATTCACGCGGACGCCTTCAAGAGCCCCAAGGCCAAGGGGACTTCGGTATACGCTCTCTCAGCGCGCGGGGCCTCGAGCAGCTTCGCCAAATTCCTGGCCCAGCGGGAAAACGCCGCCGACCTGGTCGGTGGTGTCAGTCTCAGCGACAAGGACGACCTGTTGGCCCAGGTACTCTACGACATGTCCATGAGTCACACCCTGGATGCGAGCCTCGGCCTTGGCGATCGTGTTCTCGGACAGATGGACCGGATTTCCAAATTGCACCGACAACAGGTGGAGCAGGCCTCTTTTGCAGTCCTCAAGTCACCGGATATTCCGTCCATCCTGGTTGAAACCGGGTTTATCTCCAACCCGGAAGAGGCGAGCAAACTGCGCACCCGCAGCTACCAGCGCAAGATGGGCAAGGCCATACACAATGGTGTGAAATCCTGGTTTGTCGAGCATCCGCCGGCGGACACGCTGCTGGCCTGGCAGAAGCAGCAAATCACCCGGGAATACGTTATCGCCCGCGGTGATACCCTGTCGGAGATTGCGGTGCGTTTCAATGTTACAGTGGCGTCACTGCGAGCGCGCAACTCCTTGTCCGGTACTACAATACAGGTCGGCCAGAAACTTATTATCCCCGCCAGCTGATGTCCACAATCAAACTCCTAAGCCCGCGCCTGGCTAACCAGATCGCTGCCGGTGAAGTCGTCGAGCGACCCGCCTCGGTAGTCAAGGAATTGCTCGAAAACGCCCTCGATGCCGGTGCCCGGCGCATCGAGATCGAAGTCGAGGCGGGTGGCAGTAAGCTTATCCGGGTGCGCGATGACGGTGCGGGTATGGATGCCGAAGACCTGCCCCTGTCCCTGAGTCGCCACGCCACCAGTAAAATCGATTCCCTGGAAGACCTCGAACAGGTGCAGAGCCTGGGTTTTCGCGGCGAGGCGCTGGCCAGCATCAGTTCCGTCTCGCGTCTCGGCATCACCTCCAATAACAGCGATAGCGATTCCACGGGGCACCGTGCCGAATGTGAGGGTAGCGCCATGGAGGTGGCAGTAAAACCGTCGCCCCACCCGCGTGGTACGACTGTCGAGGTGCGCGACCTGTTCTTCAATACCCCCGCCCGCCGCAAGTTCCTGCGCACGGAGAAGACCGAGTTCAATCACCTCGAGGAGGTGGTCAAGCGGCAGGCGCTGAGCCGCTACGATGTGGGCTTTCACCTGCGCCACAATCAACGCAGCGTGCACCAGCTCTCGCCCTGCGATTCGGAGCTGGCCCGGGAGCGCCGGGTGGCAACCGTCTGCGGACCGGCCTTTATCGAGCAGGCCCTGTATATCGAAACCGATGTCGGCGAACTCAGGCTCTGGGGCTGGGTCGGCCTGCCGACCTTCTCCCGCAGCCAGGCGGATCTGCAATATTTCTATGTTAACGGTCGCGTTATCCGCGACCGTCTCGTCAGCCACGCGGTCAAACAGGCCTACCGCGACGTGCTCTACCACGGCCGCCACCCCGCCTTCGTCCTCTACCTGGAACTGAATCCGGCGCTGGTGGATGTCAATGTGCACCCCACCAAGCATGAGGTTCGTTTCCGCGACGGCCGCAGTGTGCACGATTTTATATTTCGCAGCCTGCACAAGGCCCTGGCGGATGTGCGCCCAGCGGACCAGTTGGCACCGGCGACGGCACCTGCCGGCGAAACCGGGGAGCTGGCGCCGGATCAGGAAAGCCTTGCCTGGGGCCGGCCGGGCGGCGATTCGCCGGGTGCCGCCTCACCGGGAGCCGCCTCCTTTGCCGGTCCCGGTTTTTCACCGGGATCCGGTGCGGTCCGTGAGCAAATGCAATCCTACCGCGAACTCTATGCCAGCCCCGCTGCCCTGGCGGAAGTCGAGCCCGAGGATGTACCTCCGCTGGGTTACGCCGTCGCCCAGCTGCACGGTGTTTATATCCTGGCGGAAAACAGCGAGGGCCTGGTGCTGGTTGATATGCACGCCGCCCACGAACGCATCACCTATGAGCGGATGAAAGTTTCCCACAGCGGTGAGGGGATTCGCAGCCAGCCGCTGTTGGTGCCGCAGACCATTGCAGTGAGTCAGCGCGAAGCGGACTGCGCCGAGATTCACGCCGAGTTGTTCCAGCGCCTCGGCCTGGAGGTATCGCGTGCGGGTGAGGAGGCGCTGTCCTTGCGCCAGGTCCCCGTGGCACTGCGGGATGCGGATGTCGAGCAGTTGCTGCGGGATGTGCTTTCCGACCTGCTGGAGTACGGCACCAGCGATCGCATCGAGAGCCATCTCGATGAACTGCTTTCCACCATGGCCTGTCACGGCTCGGTGCGGGCTAACCGGCGCCTGACCATTCCCGAGATGAACGCGCTGCTGCGGGATATGGAAGAGACCGAGCGCAGTGGCCAGTGCAATCACGGGCGGCCGACCTGGACCCAACTGTCGCTGGAGGAACTGGACAAGCTGTTCCTGCGGGGTCGCTGACCAGTGCCTGAAAAACAGCTGCTAATCTGCCTGATGGGCCCCACGGCGTCGGGCAAGACCGATCTCGCCATCGAGCTGGCCGAGCACTACAACTGTGAACTTGTCAGCGTGGATTCCGCCCTGGTTTATCGCGGCCTGGATATCGGCAGCGCCAAGCCCGACTATCCCCATCACCTGGTGGATATCCGCGATCCCGCCGAACCCTACTCGGTGGCGGAGTTTTGCGACGATGCCCAGGTCGCCGTCACGGAAATACTGGCAGCAGGCCGTACGCCGGTTCTGGTCGGCGGCACCATGCTGTATTTCAAGGCACTGCTCGAGGGTATAGCGGATATGCCGGCCAGCGACCCGGAGATCCGCAAGTACCTGGAACAGGAAGCGGCCGAGAAAGGCTGGCCCCACCTGCACCGTATGCTGGCGGAGGTGGACCCGACGCTGGCAAAAGAAATACACCCCAACCACTCCCAGCGACTGAGCCGTGCGCTCGAAGTCTACCTGGCCAGCGGTACCACCATGAGCGAGTGGCGCGCTCGCCAGGCCCAGCAGGGTCGGGGCCGTCTGAGCGATGCCTACCAGGTGTTCCAGCTGGCGATTTGCCCGGCCGAACGCAGCGTGCTGCACCAGCGTATTGAACTGCGGGTCGACGCGATGCTGGCCGCCGGCCTGGTCGACGAGGTTCGCGGCCTTTACGAGCGTGGCGACCTGAACCTGGACTTGCCGTCCATGCGGGCAGTCGGCTATCGGCAGATCTGGGCCCATGTGCGCGGCGAATACGACCTGGCCCGGGCCCGGGAACGCCTCATCGTGGCAACCCGCCAGCTGGCCAAGCGCCAGCTGACCTGGCTGCGCGGTTGGCCCGATTTACACTGGATTTATACGGATCAGGGCGGATTTGCCGCGAATAGCCCGGAAAACTTCACGAAATTGCCGGAAAAACCCCTCCAGGTGGCCTTGAAATATCTAGCTGACGCCACCATTGAATTCCCGTAAATGGGTTATACTCAAAAAAGGTAGGCCCGCCGGGAACCGGAGCGGCTATACGACCGTAAGTAGAACAAGAGACGCTCATAAAAAATGAGCATGCTTTTTATTTTTTACGACTCGATTTGAGTCAACAAGGAGAACTGCCATGTCAAAAGGGCACACCTTACAAGACCCTTACCTGAACATTCTGCGTAAGGAACGCGTCCCCGTATCCATCTATCTAGTCAACGGTATCAAGCTGCAGGGCCAGATTGAGTCCTTCGACCAGTTTGTCGTTCTCCTGAAGAATACCGTTAGCCAGATGGTCTATAAGCATGCCATCTCTACCGTGGTCCCTTCCCGCGTGGTGCGCATGCCGATGAAAAACCCGCCTGAAGAAGGGGGCGGTGACAGTTAGGAAATTGTTTGTTTTTTGAGCGACCCGAGTCGGGTGAGCGGGCGGTACTCGTTCACCTGAATCTCTCCTCCGAGGCTGATCGAGAAGATCCGCGCGAATTTGAAGAACTGGTCCTGTCCGCGGGCGGCGACCCGGTTCACTATGTCTTCGGCCAGCGCGATACGCCCCATCCCCGCTTTTTCGTCGGTACCGGCAAACTCGCCGAGATCGCCGAGCAGGTGCGCCTGTTCGATGCGGAAGTAGTGCTGTTCAACCATGCGCTGTCACCGAGCCAGGAACGTAACCTGGAGAAGGAATTGCAGTGCAGGGTGCTGGATCGCACCGGCCTGATCCTGGATATTTTTGCCCAGCGCGCCCGCACCCACGAGGGCAAGCTGCAGGTTGAACTGGCCCAGCTGCAACACATGTCGACCCGCCTGGTCCGCGGCTGGACCCACCTGGAACGACAGAAGGGCGGTATTGGACTGCGCGGTCCCGGTGAAACCCAGCTGGAAACCGACCGGCGCCTGTTGCGGGCGCGGATTAAATCCATTCTTGGCCGGCTCGACAAGGTCGGCAAACAGCGCCAGCAGGGCCGTCGCTCCCGCCAGCGAGCCGATATCCCGGCGGTGTCCCTGGTTGGCTATACCAATGCCGGCAAGTCCACCCTGTTCAACCGTCTCACCAGCGCCGAGGTGTATGCCGCGGACCAGCTGTTCGCGACTCTCGACCCGACCCTGCGTCGCATCGATGTCGAGGACTGCGGAGCGGTCGTGCTCGCCGACACCGTGGGCTTTATCAGGCACCTGCCCCACAAACTGGTTGAAGCTTTCCGGGCCACCCTTGAAGAGACCGCCAGCGCCGATCTGCTGTTGCATGTGGTGGACGCCGCCAGCGAAGAACGCCTGGATAATGTCGAGCAGGTAGAGACCGTGCTGGCAGAAATCGGAGCCGGGGAAATTCCCTGCCTGGAAATTTACAACAAGCTCGATCTGTTGGAGCAGGCACCGCGGATCGACCGAGATCCCGAGGGGCGGCCCATACGGGTATGGCTGTCGGCCCAGAGCGGTGCCGGTTGCGAGCTGCTGGTGCAGGCCCTGGGTGAATTGCTGGCCGGTGAAATGGTCAGGCACCGGCTGAACCTGGCCCCGGCCCAGGGTCGCCTGCGCGCCAGCCTCTACCGGCTCGGCGCGGTAGAGCAGGAAAACCATAGCGGCGATGGCTACGTACAGTTGCAGGTGCGCCTGTCGCGTAAAGACTGGCACCAGTTGCTGGCGGCCGAGGAAATCGACGAAAACAGCCTGCTGCTGGACGACTGGAGCGGCAGTGACGGGCTACTTGAAGGCGCCGGCGGCGTGGCCTGAACAGCTCTTGTCTGTGCTAGACTGCGTCGCTGAAATTTTTTTGATGGAACAGGGTCCGAGAAGACCCAAAGCAGGAGAAGTATATGGCCTGGAATGAACCGGGTGGCAACGGCAACAAACCCCGCGATCCCTGGGGTGGTGGCGATCAGGGTCCACCTGACCTGGACGAGGCTTTGCGCAAGCTACAGGAAAAATTTTCCGGAATATTCGGCGGTGGCGGTGGCGGTGGCTCCGGCGGCGGCCCCAGCGGTGCTGTCTCCAGTGGCCTGTTTCTGACCGTACTGATCGTGGCCGCGGTGATCTGGGGCCTGATGGGTTTCTACACCGTCGACGAGCAGGAGCGCGGCGTGGTGCTGCGGCTCGGTAAATACAATTCAACCGTGCAGCCTGGCCTGCAGTGGAATCCACCCATTATCGATGAAGTCACCGTCGTCAACGTGACCCGGGTGAACAACGCTACCTTCCGCGAGCAGATGCTGACGGAAGACGAGAACATCGTCGAGGTCAATCTGTCCGTGCAGTTCGTCATCCAGAATGCGGAGAACTATGTGCTGCGTGTTCGCGCTCCCGAGCGCAGCCTCAACAACGCCACTGAGTCGGCCCTGCGCCACGTGGTCGGCGGCAGTGCCATGGACTATGTACTGACCGATGGTCGTGCCCAGCTTGCCCTGGATGTGCGCGAGCGCCTGCAGGACTACCTGGACCTGTACCAGACCGGTATCCGGGTGTCGAAAGTGAATATCGATGACGCCAAGCCCCCGGCCGAGGTGCAGGAGGCTTTCGATGACGTGATCAAAGCGCGCGAGGACGAGGAACGGGTCAAGAACGAGGCCCAGGCCTATGCCAACCAGATCATTCCCGAAGCCCGCGGCCAGGCCCAGCGGGTGATCGAAGAGGCCAACGCCTACAAGGAGCGGGTCATCGCCGAGGCCGAGGGTGAAACCGGTCGCTTCACCGCGCTGCTCACTGAGTACCAGCGCGCGCCCGAGGTAACGCGCAAACGTCTTTACCTGGAGTCCATGCAGAATGTGCTGGAGAGCACCAGCAAGGTGATGGTCGACGTGGAGGGGGGTAACAACATGCTCTACCTGCCCCTGGATCGCATAATCCAGGAAAGCAGCAAGCCCACCGCACGCACCGATAGTGGCACCATCGACATCCGCGAGCTGACCGACCGGGTGGTGGAACAAATACGGCGCGAGAGCGCGGCGACCCGCAGCAGCGGTCGGGGAGGGCGTTGAGATGACCGGTAAGAGTTTAGGTGCAATCATTCTGGCCCTGTTTTCGCTGTTTATTATCAGCCAGTCGCTCTACATCATCAGGGAAACGGAGCGCGCGGTGCTGCTGCGATTTGGTGAAGTGGTCAACCCGGATGTGGTCCCGGGCCTGCACGCGAAAATTCCCTTTGTGAACAACGTGCGCCGCTTTGACGGGCGGGTCCTGACCGTGGACGCTCTGCCGGAGCGCTTCCTGACCCTGGAGAAGAAGGCCCTGGTCGTGGATTCCTACGCCAAGTGGAAGGTCTCCGATGTGGCCAAGTTTTATACCGCCACTGGCGGTGACGAGGCGCGCGCCAATGACCTCCTGAGCCAGCGCATCAACAACGGCTTGCGTAACCAGGTCGCCACGCGCACCCTGCAGGAAGTGGTATCCGGTGAGCGCGATGTCCTGATGACCGATTTGACCGAGGAGCTCAACGAGGTAGCCCGCGAGCAACTCGGGGTCGCGGTGGTGGACGTGAGGGTCAAGAAAATCGACCTGCCGCCGGATGTCAGTGACTCGGTATTCCGCCGCATGAATGCGGAGCGGGAGAAAGAAGCCCGCGAGTTGCGCTCCCAGGGGCGGGAACTCGGCGAAGGTATTCGCGCTGCCGCAGACCGGGAAGTTACCGTGATCAAGGCCGGCGCCTACCGTGACGCCGAGCTTCTGCGCGGTGAAGGAGATGCGAAGGCGGCGAACATTTACGCTGAGGCCTTCAATGCCGACAAGGAATTTTTCGGCTTCACCCGCAGCCTGCGCGCCTACCGGGAATCGTTCCAGACCAAGGGCGACCTGCTGTTGATAGAGCCCGACAGCGACTTCTTCCAGTACCTGAAGAACTCCGAGGGCGACAAATAGGGGGTGGACGTCTGGCACCAGTTGGGGGTAGCCCTCGCCCTGATCTTCGTGATCGAGGGTATGCTGCCCTTCCTGGCGCCGGGTCGCTGGCGCAATATGGTCAAGATCATGGCGGAGACGGACGACAAGACGATGCGCGCCATGGGCCTGTTCAGCATGGTGCTGGGCCTGGGTTTGTTGTACCTGTTTAACTGATTGGTTCCTGAAGGGTCCCTCGACTATGACAACAGTAGACCGCTGGTTATTGCCCGACGGTATCGAGGAAGTGTTGCCGGTACCGGCGGCCAAGGTGGAGCAGTTGCGCCGTTCCCTGCTGGACCTCTACCAGAGCTGGGGTTACCAGTTGGTTATCCCGCCGCTGGTCGAATTCACCGAGTCCCTGCTGATCGGCCTCGGCGCCGATATTGACCTGCTCACATTTCGAATTACCGACCAGCTCAGTGGGCGGACCATGGGCATCCGCGCCGATATCACACCGCAGGTGGCACGTATCGACGCCCACAGCCTGGCCGCCGACGGCATCAGCCGTTTCTGCTACGCGGGCAGCGTTCTGCACACGCGGCCGACCACGCTGCTGGCCTCGCGCACACCCATCAAGCTGGGGGCGGAACTCTACGGCGACGACAGCCTGCAGGCGGACATCGAGATTATTTCCCTGATGTTGGAAACCCTCAGGGCCGCAGGCATCGATGGCGTAACCCTGGACCTGGGCCACGTCGGAATCTACCGGAGCGTCCTGGCGGAGGCCGGTCTGGATGCGGAACAGGAACAGGCGGTTTTCGACGCCCTGCAGCGCAAATCCCTGCCCGACCTGGAGGTTGCCCTGGAAGGTGTCGCACCGGAGCAGCGCCAGCTCATTATCGGCCTCGCCAACCTGCACGGCGACGCCAGTGTGCTGGACACGCCGGGTTATGCGGCAGAGCCGCTTGGTGAACTGCGCCAGGTCGCGGCCGCGGTGGCCGAACGCTACCCCGGGGTGGACATCTATTTTGACCTGGCCGAGCTGGACGGTTATCACTATCACACCGGCCTGGTGTTTGCCGTGTACGTCGAGGGCTACGGGCAGGCGGTAGCCAATGGTGGTCGTTACGACGACGTGGGCGCCGTGTTTGGGCGTTCGCGCCCGGCCACCGGTTTTAGCACCGACCTCAAGGCGCTGCTGGAATTGCTGTCCGATTCGTTGGGAGATGCAGGTCCGGGAGCTATCAGCGCCCCGGCAGCAACCGATCCCGCACTGCGTGAGGTGATGTCGGAGTTGCGCTCCCGCGGGGAAGTGGTTATCACCAGCCTGTCGGGCGAAATCGATCCCCGCTGCAACCGGCAGCTGGTAGAGCGGGATGGTAAATGGATAGTGGAAGACAGATCATGAGCAAGAATGTTGTGGTGCTTGGCACCCAGTGGGGTGACGAGGGCAAAGGCAAGATCGTCGATCTGCTCACCGACCAGGCGGAAGTGGTTGTGCGTTTCCAGGGCGGGCACAATGCCGGTCATACCCTGGTCATCGACGGTGAAAAAACTGTCCTGCACCTGATCCCCTCCGGTGTACTGCGCGAGGGTGTTACCTGCCTCATCGGCAACGGTGTGGTGCTGTCGCCGGAGGCACTGCTCAAGGAAATTGCCGAGCTCGAGGAAAAACAGGTCCCGGTCAGGGAGAGATTGCGCATCAGTCCCGCCTGTCCGCTGATCCTGCCCTACCACGTGGCACTGGACCAGGCCCGGGAAGCGCGCCGAGGCAAGGATAAAATCGGCACTACCGGCCGCGGTATTGGCCCGGCCTACGAGGACAAGGTTGCCCGCCGCGGCCTGCGACTCGGGGATGTGCTGGATGCCACCCGTTTCGCCGAGAAACTCGAAATCGTGCTCGAGTACCACAACTTCCAGTTGAGCAATTACTACGGCGTGGACGCCGTCGATTTCCAGCAAACCCTGGATGAGACCCTGGCCATGGTGGACCAGCTGCGGCCAATGGTGGCCGACGTCACCAGTATGCTGCACCAGTACCGGGAGCAGGGCGCCAATATCATGTTTGAAGGGGCCCAGGGCTCGCTGCTGGATATCGATCACGGCACCTATCCCTTCGTGACCTCATCCAACACCACGGCCGGCGGCACCGCCACTGGCAGCGGCTTTGGCCCGCTCTACCTGGACTACGTACTGGGCATTACCAAGGCCTATACCACCCGCGTCGGTTCCGGTCCGTTTCCCACCGAGCTCTTCGACAGCACCGGTGAGCACCTGGCCAAGCGCGGTCACGAGTTCGGTGCCACCACCGGGCGGCCGCGCCGCTGTGGCTGGTTTGACGCGGTGGCCTTGCGCAATGCGGTACAGATCAACAGTGTATCCGGTCTCTGCCTGACCAAGCTCGACGTGCTGGACGGTCTCGATACGATCCAGATCTGTGTCGGCTACCAGGATGCCGACGGCAAGGCGGTGGCCAACCCGGTCGACAGTGACGACTACGACGGCCTGGAGCCTGTCTACGAGGAGGTGCCCGGCTGGAGCGAATCCACGATCGGTGCCCAGAGCCTGGACGAGCTGCCGGCCACGGCACAGGCCTACATCAAACGCATCGAAGAGGTTGTCGGTGCCCCTATCGACGTAATCTCCACCGGCCCCGACCGGGTCGAAACCATCGTCCTGCGCCATCCCTTCGGCGCTGCCTGACGCAGCCACGTAGCGTCTGGCCGGGTGGCAAGAATGCCAAGCCCGGTTGTTTATTTCCTGCGCAATTCGCTATGCTCTGTTGCAGGGAGTAGGGAATCCACATGCACAAAATTCGGACGGCCGTTGTGGCGTTGCTGTGTCTGTTGTGCACTGTCCAGGCAATGGCGGTGGAATTCTCCATTGATGACCTCTCCGAGCCAATTCCGATAACCGGCGTCTGGCGCTTCCACACCGGCGATGACATGACCTGGGCGGACCCTGCCTACAAGCACGGTCGCTGGGATAATATTCTCGTTCCCCGTGACTGGCGCCGCCAGGGTTACAAGGATTTTACCGGCATGGCCTGGTATCGGGCCGAGTTCGAATTCGACCTGAGTGCACCGGGGCTGAGCGAGGATATCAATCAGCTCGGTATCAGCCTGGGCCGGGTGCACAGTGCCTACGAGATCTATGCCGGCGGCAAAATGATCGGCAACTCCGGCGCCCTGCCACCGAATCCGGAATCCCACCACGATCGCAAGCGCATTTTTTCCATTCCCATGTCGGCGATCGACGACGAGGGGCGTCTGACTATCGCTGTTCGGGTCTGGCGCGAGGGCGTTTTGGGTCCGGCTTCCACCTCGGGCATGTATGAGGGGGAGTTCCTGGTCGGCAAGGTTTTTGATCTGGCCAAGGAAGTCTGGTTCGACGAGGTACTGACCCTGATGCTGGTAATCGCCTACGCGGTGATCGGTTTGTACCACCTCTACCTCTACTGGCGGAATCCGCGGATCTACGAGTTCCTCTGGTTTGGGGTTACCACCCTGCTGGTTGCGGTCTACAGCCTGGAGGTGAGTCAATGGAAGTATGTCAGCGGGGCTTTCGAATGGCTGCCGATGGTTGCCTTTCGCAAGATCGAATACGGCACCATTTACCTCCTGCCGGCGGTGGGCCTGCAATTGATATGGAGCCTGCTGCGCTTCGAACCACCGCGCTGGGCACAGGTCTACCAGATGGGTTTTGTACTGCTGTCGCTGGTGGCGATTGCGATACCAGGTACCGATATTCACGTGCACACGCTGTTCCTTTGGCAGATGTACCTCATCCCCGGGCTGGTGGGGGTGCTCCTGCAGGTGATCTGGTTTGCCGCCAATGGCCACCAGGAAGCGCGCACCATGACCCTGGGCTGGGCCATATTCCTGTTTGCAGCACTCAACGACATCATGGTGGCACAGGGGGTGGTACAAAATCCGCGTTACCTGACCCTTGGCTTTGCCGCGGTACTGCTGACCATGGGCCTGTCGCTGGCCAACCGCTTTACCCGTATGTACAGCCACCTCGACGGCGAGGTACGCGAACGCACCCGCGAGCTGCACAAGACCAACGAGAAGCTCAGCGAAGCGGCGCGCCTCGATATTCTTACCGACCTGCTCAACCGGCGCGGCTTCCAGGAAAAGGTGGAGATAGAGATTGCCCGGGTCGGGCGCACCCGCCGACCCTTTTCGATCCTGATGGCTGACGTGGACCACTTCAAGGCCTTTAACGATCAGCACGGCCACGCCTGTGGCGATTTCGTATTGCGCCGAACGGCGGAGTTGCTTGGCAAGCAATTGCGCGATGTGGATACGATTGCGCGCTGGGGGGGTGAAGAGTTCGTTTTCCTGCTGCCCGAAACTACCCTCGACGGTGCACAGATACTGGCGGAGAAGTTGCGCAATATGGTGGAGCGCACCCAGTTCAGCTACGACGGTATTATCCTCAGCCTGACCGTTACTCTGGGCGTCGCCCAGTTCCAGAAGGGAATGAGCCTGGAGGAATGCCTGGCCCGGGCTGATGCAGCCCTGTACCGGGGCAAGCAGGCCGGTCGCAACCGGGTGGTTGTCGATGAACCCGGCGAACCTGAAGCCGAGGGACGAGAAGTTACCGGCCAGATTTGATGTGATTCTTGTCTGCAGCGGGTGGCAGATGGTCTATGGTTAAAACGGGGGCAAGGATTGCCCCCGTTGTTTCAACTAATGCTTTAACCATAGCAAAGGAATGCCCATGGCCAAGCGAAATACCCTGCGGCACCGCGTGCTGCGCATGCTGCTGCCCGCCGAACTCGACCAGATTCACGCCACCGATATAGCCCGACGGCTGGGGATGAGCCCCAGCACGCTGCGACGACGATTGCGCGCCGAGCACACCAGTTACCAGGAGTTACTGGACAGCGTGCGACGCTACCGTTGCGAGAAAACCCTGGCGCAGCGCTGGTTGCCGGGTAAATGTATTGCCGGGCAGCTCGGTTACCGCCAGCCCAACAGCTTCTACCGCGCCTTCGGCAAGTGGACGGGGATGACCTATACCCAGTACAAGAAGATCCAACAGGGCGTTTCAGTGGAGCGCACGCAAAGGCTATACTGACGGGGACAAGGCTAATGGGAGTGAGCCATGGATGTCTCCAGCATAGTATTCTGGCTGGTAGTACTGGGTGCGATCGGCTACATCATCGCCATCTACAACCGCCTGGTGACGCTGAAAAATCGTTACCTGAACGCGTTTTCACAGATCGAAGTACAGCTCAAGCGTCGCTACGACCTGATTCCCAATCTGGTTGAAGTGGCCAAGACCTACATGTCCCACGAGCGGGAAACTCTGGAAGCGGTCACCGTCGCCCGCAACAATGCCGCCTCGGTGCTCAAGGCCATCGGTGAGGCCGGTGCCGGCGGTGCCGAGATGGCGCAGCTGGCCTCGGCTGAGGCCAGCCTGGGCAAGGCCCTCGGTGCACTTAACGTGACCATGGAAGCCTACCCGGACCTCAAGGCCAGCGAGAACATGGCCCAGCTGAGCGAGGAGATAACCACCACAGAAAACCGGGTTGCCTATTCCCGCCAGGGCTATAACGACGCGGTTACTGCCTACAATATCTACCGGGAGAGCTTTCCGCCGGTATTTTTCGCGGCCAAGTTCGGTCACCCGGTGAACGCCGAGCTGTTGGAGTTTGAGGATTCCGCGGAAATTCAGTCGGCACCGAAGGTAAGTTTTTAGTAAGAGGCCGCGGGAGGTCCCGTGGACTTTTATACCGCCCAGGATCACGCCCGGCGCAATACCCGCTGGCTGATCCTGCTGTTTGTCATTGCCGTCATCCTGCTGATCGGCATCTCCAATGTACTCATTGCCGCCCTGGTTTATTTCGCCGGGTTGACCGGCCTGCCCTTTGCCTCGGAACAGACGGTTGCCAGTTTTATTGCCGCATTTAACTGGGAGACCTTTGGTTTTGTCTGCCTGGCGGTCCTGAGCACAATCTTCCTGGTGGTGTTGTTCAAGTGGATCCAGTTGTCCGCCGGCGGCAAGGCGGTGGCGGAGCGCCTCGGCGGCGAGCGTATCCAGCCCCACACCGACGATCCGGATCAGCGACGCTGTCTCAACGTGGTCGAGGAAATGGCGCTGGCCGCCGGGCTGCCGGTGCCGCCGGTTTACCTGCTGGCAGGAGAGCGGGGCATCAATGCTTTTGCCGCGGGAATATCGCCGGCGGATGCAGTGATCGGTGTCACCCAGGGCAGTATCGCTACCTTCAACCGCGAGCAGCTGCAGGGGGTAGTCGCCCACGAGTTCAGTCATATCCTCAACGGCGATATGCGCATTAATATTCGCCTCGCCGCGCTGCTCAAGGGCATTACCTTTATCGGCGATGTCGGTGAGGTCATGGTCCGCGGCGGCAGATACCAGGGTCGCAGCTACAACCGCAGCGGAAAACTACCGGGCCAGGTGCTGGCGATCGGCCTGGCACTGTGGGTACTGGGCTGGCTCGGAGGGCTGTTTGCCGGCTTCATCAAAGCAGCGGTGAGTCGCCAGCGCGAGCACCTGGCGGATGCCTCGGCGGTACAGTTTACGCGCAACCCGGCCGGCGTGGCCGATGCGCTCAAGGTGATCGGTGGTTATGTTCCCGGCACGACAATTGTCGAGGTTCGTGCCAACGAACTGAGCCATATTTTCTTCGGCCAGATATCAGGACACCTGTGGCAGGTGTTCCGCACTCACCCGCCCCTGGATGAGCGGATTCGACGTGTGCAGCCGGACTGGAATGGGGAATACATCCGCCAGGAGCGGGAGAAACAATATGTGGGAACCCCCGAGGACCAGGCCAGGCGCGAGGAGGAGAAAAAGGCTGCAGCGGTTACCACCGCGGCGGTGATTGCCGGTGCCGTGCTCGGGGGCCAGGCCGAAACCGCAATCAAGGAAGCCTCTGCCGACGCTGACTTCACGGTCGTGGGGGAGCCTCCGCCCCCGGGCATTCCCGAACCCCTGGTGGAACAGGCCCACGACCCTTTCGGTGCCAATGCCATTGCCTGCAGCC
>Ga0056115_1000018_pt1 | contig 121259 bp, 119 predicted proteins | sample WorMetOlspDAHAB1_FD_77007 | JGI IMG/M metagenome (GOLD analysis project Ga0056115, IMG submission 77007) | Marine gutless worms symbiont microbial communities from Max Planck institute for Marine Microbiology, Germany - Olavius sp. DAHAB.1 ...
AGCCCGCCCCCCAGGACTCGGAACCTGCGCCGCCCAAGAAACCCAAATACCAGGCCGTATTCGGTCGCTGGCTGTGCGATATGGCGTTGCTGGATGAGCGCCTGATCGGGATCACGCCGGCCATGTGTGAGGGTTCCGGGATGGTGGAGTTTGCCGAGCGTTTTCCGGAGCGCTTCCATGATGTGGCCATTGCCGAGCAGCACGCGGTAACGCTGGCGGCGGGCATGGCCTGCGAAGGGGCCAAGCCGGTTGTGGCGATCTATTCGACTTTCCTGCAGCGGGGCTACGATCAGCTGATCCACGATGTGGCCCTGCAGAATCTGGATGTGACCTTCGGCATCGACCGGGCCGGACTGGTGGGTGAAGACGGCGCTACCCACGCGGGCTCCTACGATCTCACCTACCTGCGCTGCCTGCCGAATATGATTGTGGCGGCCCCTTCCGATGAAAACGAGTGCCGCCAGTTGCTCTATACGGCCTATCGGCACCCGGGGCCTGCGGCGGTTCGTTATCCCCGGGGTACCGGCACCGGGGCGCGGATATTTAAGGAGATGACAAGCTGCCCGCCGGGGGAATCCGTGATGCGACGCGAGGGTGGAAGTGGTGCGACCGGTGTTGCCGGCAGCGTCGCGATTCTCAGTTTCGGGGTGCTGCTGCCGGCGGCCCTGGACGCGGCCGAGAAACTCGATGCCACGGTGGTCGATATGCGTTGGGTCAAACCCCTCGACGAGAGCCGGGTGCTGGAGCTGGCGACCTCACACGACCTGATAGTCACCCTGGAAGACAACGCCATCGCCGGCGGTGCCGGTGCGGCAGTCAATGAATTGCTGCAGCAGAATGTAGTGAGTACTCCCATACTTAACCTGGGACTGCCCGACACCTTCGTCGATCATGGCAAGCGCGAGGAGCAACTGGCCTGGGTGGGCCTCGACGCCGATGGCGTGCTGGCCGCCATCCAGAAGCGCCTGGCCCAGCTCAATGAGGGCACCCCGCCCCTGGAAGTCACCACCACGACCTAAAAGGGCACTAGCTTTGAGGGCTGGTTCACGCACTTTTCCGTCCAAGTTGTGAACTGGTTCCTGTCCCTGTGAAACCTGCTCTTATAAAGTTACTCCTGCCTCTCGCGGGTGCAGCCTCCTACCGCGCACCAACTTGCTGTACCCGTGGGATGGGCACCAATCATTCACTCGGGAGAGTCCTTGATGACAGAGTCGAAGAAATCGTCTGCGATAAGCGAGTTACGCCGTAACTGGTGGTGGCGCCTGCAGAAGCGTTTTGGCGACCGTCTTGAGATCCCCGAGCCCCGTTCCTGGAGCGATGACGCGGTGGTTGTGCGTTCCGACTGCCAGGTCGTTAAGATCCCCCGGCGGGAAGACTTCAAGGGCTAGCTAGCCCTACTTATCCACAGATTGCCCGACACCCTCCGACCCCTTTGGGGTCGGAGGGTGAAGGCATTTCTGTGGATAACTCCTAAGCGACGCCGCCGAGCACCTTGCAGAAGCTGCCGTCTTCCTTGCGGTACTCCGGGCGTTCCTGCACCCAGTCCACGGCCTCGGCGGGGTTGCTGAAAATCTTGAACTGACCCCGTTCGATCATGCCGGCGAAGGACTTGAAGATACCCGAGCGCAGGTGGTCCGGCGCCACGATGGCGATACGGCTGCTGCGCTTCATGGGAATACTGGAGGCGGCAAATTCGCCGAACCTCCGCAGGTCGTTGAGTGTGATGTGGTCGAGCCTGGCCTGGGTGAAGTCACAAATGCGGTGCAGGCGGGGGGAATACCCCTTGTCGCTCACCAACAGCCGCGCGGCACCGATGAATTCGGCCAGCGGTGGCGCCTGCCGAATTTCGATATAGGCATAGTTCTGCTGCTTCAGAATACGATGCTGAATCACTGCAAACACTCCTCTAGGTCCCTGGTCTCACCCTTGCGGGTGTCATGCCTGTGATGGTTTTCTATGAAACCGGTTTTTCTATCAGACATTGGCGTTACAGGATATCCCCTCGTACCAGTTCTGTAAAGGATCAAAGTGTGATGAAAATCCCAACTAAAACAGAAAGTTAGAGTGCCTTATTATAGTTGGTTCTAAATTTGATCAATTATTCGCCAACGTAGCCCGGGGGCGGGCTGAAAGCGCGGTGGTGCTGCTCCAGCATTTTCGCCACGGCCAGCGCCGTCTTGTCTTCCAGGTAATCCGCCACCACCTGCATGCCGATGGGCAGGCCCTCGCTGCTCAATCCCACCGGTGTCGCGGTAACGGGGAGCAGTGCATTCAGGGTCAGGCCGGCCCAGAACAGGATATCCCAGTAGGGGCGTTCTTCGCCGTTGACGGTGAGCGAGCGGACATTGAAATCCGGTTCGTGGTCGTGGGGGAAGGCGGTGACGTGAACGCAGGGGCACAGCAATACATCGTAGTCCTGGAAAAATTCAGCCCAGGCTGCGCGGATGTGTTCACGCTTCTCGATCTGCCGGACCCAGCTTCGATGTGGCAAGGCAATACCGCGAGCCTGCAGGGTGGCGAAGCCGTTGTCCGCGGGGTCGCTGGCTTCGATGAGCTCTTTCATCATCTGGTAGATCTCTTCGGGCATGCCGGAGCCGATGGCTGAGGCCAGGGTCAGGCCGTAATTGACCCGGTTGTTCTCCGGATCTAGATTGGGGCGGGCGCTACGGTCGACCCTCGCACCGGCCGCTTCCAGGGCGTCGGCGGCTGACTCGATGGCGGCCTTGATCTCGGCGTCGACCGGGCAGGCCTCGTCATCGGACCAGACCGCCACACGCAACTGGCTTGCATCGGTGGTGCGGGCCGGGGGTAATTCGATACGGTAGGCCTTGGCATATTCCGGGTTGGGACCGACCAGCAGGTCCAGGGCTTTTTCCAGGTCATCGGGATTGGTGCCAATCGGGCCCACAACCGAGAGGTCGGTTTCGGAGATCGTGGTTTCTCCCGGTGGCAAATGACCGCGCTGGGAGACGATGCCGTAACTCGGCTTGTGACCGAACACGCCATTGAAATGACTGGGCGTGCGTATGGAACCGCCGATATCGCTGCCGAGCTCCAGGGGGGTAAGACCCGCGGCCACGGCGGCCGCTGCTCCCCCGGAGGAGCCGCCGCAGGTGCGCTCGACATCCCAGGGGTTGTTGGTGGTGCCGTAAATCTCGTTATAGGACTGCAGGTCCGAGCTCATATAGGGCACGTTGGTCTTGCCAAAGACGATAGCACCGGCGTCGACATAGCGCTGTACGCCGATCGCGTTGGTCTTGGGGATGTTCTCCCTGCACTCCGGGATGCCGCCCACGGTCACCAGACCTTCAGTGCACAGGGCATCCTTGATGGTCAGCGGCACGCCGTGCAGGGGACCCCAGTCTTCACCATTGGCGGCAGCGGCATCGGCGGCATCGGCCCGCTCCCGGGCCCGCTCGATATCGAAGGCCACCACAGCGTTGATCTTCGGGTTGTGGCTTTCCACCCGGCCGAGGAAGAACTCCAGCACATCGCGGGATTTGAGCGTTTGTGCCTTGATCTCATCGGCGAGTTGAAAGGCGCTCTTGTAGAGAATATCCATAACAAAGTTATCCACAGAATCGGCGACACCCTCCGACCCCAAAGGGGTCGGAGGGTGACCCCCAAAATTTAACTATTTATACCCATCCGGGTTCTGCTGTTGCCAACGCCAGGCGTCCTGCGCCATGTCGTCGATATCCAGTTCGGCGGTCCAGTTCAGTAGCTTAGTCGCTTTGCGGGTATCCGCGTAGTATATCGAGCTGTCGCCGTCACGCCGGTCCCTGAATTCGTAGGGGATTGGTTTTCCCACGGCGCGCTCGAAGGCGGCGAGAACTTCCAGCACCGAGTAGGGCCGGCCGGTACCGAGGTTGAGGATCAGTTCGCCGGGCTTGTCCGCCAGCTTGTCGAGCGCCGCCACATGACCGTGGGCCAGGTCCATCACATGGATGTAGTCGCGCACCCCGGTGCCATCCACCGTGTCCCAGTCATTGCCAAAGATGGAGAGTTTCTCGCGCTTGCCGATGGCCACCTGGGTGATATACGGCGCGAGGTTGTTGGGAATGTCATTGGGATCCTCGCCGATCAGGCCGCTGGGGTGGGCGCCCACCGGGTTGAAGTAGCGCAGGCTTAGCACATTCCACCCCGTATCAGCCGCATGGAGCGTGTGCAGATACTCCTCAACTGCGAGTTTGCTCTCGCCGTAGGGCTGGGCCGGCTGGGTGGGGGCTTCCTCCGGGATCGGGTCGTTACTCGGATTGCCATAAACTGAGGCGGTGGAGCTGAATACCAGGTCCTTGATGCCGTGGTCGGCCATGATCTCGCACAGGGCGCGGGTGCCGCCGAGGTTGTTGTCGAAGTAGAGTTCTGGATGGGCGACACTCTCGGCCACAGACTTGAGCCCGGCGAAGTGGACAACCGAGTCAATGCTATGCGCTTTGAACAGGGCGTCCACGGCGCGCCGGTCGCGCACATCTGCCTCGACGAATTCCAGCGAACGCCCGCTGATGTTTTCAACTCTGTGCAGGGCCTCGGCACTGCTGTTGCAGAGGTTGTCCAGCACGACCACCGCGTGACCCGCCGCCAGCAGTTCCACGCAGGTGTGGGAGCCGATATAGCCGGCCCCGCCGGTAACCAAAACAGTCTTCAACTGCTACAATCCCCGTGTTTTTTCGCAGCGTGAGTGTACCTGATGCCCAAAGGCAAAAAAATTGATTTCGAGGCCTCCCTGGACCAGCTCGAGCAGCTGGTAGATCAGATGGAGGACGGAGATCTGACCCTGGAGGATTCGCTCAAGGCCTTCGAGCAGGGGGTCAAACTGACCCGTGAATGCCAGCAGGCCCTGCAGGAGGCGGAACAGAAGGTACAGGTGCTTATGGAACAGAACAGCGAACTGGTGGCGGAGCCCTTCGCCGTCGACGAACTGGACGAGGAATGAGCGCCGAGCGCTTCGCCGAGGAATTATTGCAGCTGCAGGAGCGCTGTACTGACGCCCTGGTGCGCTTGCTCGGTCGTGGCAACAGCGAGTTCGCCCCGGCATCCGGTCCCCACCTGGCTCGCCTGTTCGAGGCCTCGGCCTATTCCCTGACCCGGGGTGGCAAACGCGTGCGCCCGGCATTGGTGTATGCCGCCGCCCACGCGGTGGACAACCACACCCTGGCCTCGGACGGGATCGATTACCTGGCCTGCGCCGTAGAGATGGTCCACGCCTATTCCCTGGTCCACGATGACCTGCCGGCCATGGATGACGACGATATGCGCCGCGGCCAGCCCACCTGCCATATCGCCTTCGACGAGGGCACAGCCATCCTGGTGGGCGATGCCCTGCAGGCACGGGCCTTCGAACTGCTGGCGGATACCCCTGGCTTGTCGGCGGATGCCCGCCTGGAACTGGTGCGTTTGCTGAGTGCGGCCGCCGGTGCCCGCGGCATGGTCGGCGGCCAGGCGATCGATATTGCCGCAGTGGACCAGGATATCAGCGCCGATCAACTGGAAACCATGCACGCGCTGAAAACCGGCGCCCTGATACGGGCCAGTGTTGCCATGGGTGCGATAGCCGCCGGCGCCAGCCATGAGCAGCAGGAAGCCCTGGATGATTATGCCGACGCCATCGGCCTGGCCTTCCAGGTCTGCGACGATATTCTCGATGCCACCAGCGACAGTGAAACCCTCGGCAAGCAAGCCGGCGCAGATGCCGCCAATCACAAACCGACCTATGTCAGTCTGCTGGGTCTCGATGGTGCCCGCGCCCGGGCCGAGTCTCTGCTCGAAGACGCCCTGGTCGCACTTGAGAGTTTCGGCGACGATGCCTGGCTGCTGCGCGAGCTCGCCGCCTACATCGTTCACCGCCGCGCCTAGCGACTTACCCACTTTTTTCTAGTATAAGGTAGCTTTCTCTAGCACTCACAGCCCATTGGGCTACACTGTGTGCCATGGCGGAAAACCGCACAATAACCGTCTACGGGGATTTCAACTGTCCGTTTTGCTATGCACTGAATGAGCGCCTGCAGGTTTACGCCCGCGATTTCACTATTCGCTGGCGTCCGGTGCAGCACATACCCAACGTCGACAGTCACACCCCGAGCTTCCAGGAGCAGGCCCAGCTCACCGCCGAGGTCGCCTCGGTGCGCAAGCGCGCGCCTGAAATCCAGATTGTCACCCCGCCCAGCCGACCCAATACCGGCCCCGCCTGCAGTTTGATGATCGCGGCGGAAGCCCGCGGTGATACCCATGCAGCTACCCTGCGCAGCCTCATTTACCGGGCCCTGTGGCGACGCGGCGAGGATATCTCTGACCCCGAGGTGCTGGTGCGCCTGGTTGCTGAAGCGGGTATGGATGAACTGAATCCCGGTGAACCCGAAGCGGCCACCGCCGAAGTCTGGCAGAGGGCCTGGGAAACCGGTGGCTTCGACCATCGCGTACCCTCGATGGAAAACGAGGCCGGGGGCCGGATTCTCGGTTTCCCCGCCATCCCGCGCTTGATGCCATTCCTGCAGGGCAAGGTGGAAGATCATGAGCGTGTTGGCGGCAGCTGCGAGGTGGAGGCCCAGCGGCGGGTACTGATTGTCGGCGAGAACGTGGGACTGGTGCGACCGGTGTCGAGCGAATTTACCATCGACCAGGCCAGCTTTGACGATGATATGGAATTGCTGACCCTGGAAGCAGGGCAGGCAGACCTGGTAATCCTCGACGGCTCCAGCGAGCACCACAAGCAGATGTGCCTGCGCCTACAGGCCGGCGAGCTGACCCAGCATATTCCCATCGTGATCTACAACCAGCAGGCGGATTCCCGGCAGGAGGTCGAGGCCTTCAATATGGGCGCCCTGGACTACATGCACGGCGACCAGGACCCGGTGGTGTGGCTGGCGCGCTCACGGGGACTTGCCCGCTACAAGCAGTCCACGGATATGCTCGGCAAACTTGCGCGCATCGACGGGCTCACGGAAATCCCCAACCGGCGTGAGTTCGACCGCATTCTCGAAATCGAGTGGCTGCGGGCGATCCGTTCCGAGGAGCCGCTCAGCCTGGTGATGCTCGATGTCGACAACTTCAAGGCTTATAACGACGGCTACGGCCACGATGCCGGAGATGAGTGCCTGCGCCAGATCGCGTTGACGATACAGGCCACGATTAGCCGCAGCGCTGATTTTGTGGCCCGTTACGGGGGTGAAGAGTTTGTCTGCGTATTACCTGATACCGACAGCGAGGGCGCGGTTGCCCTGGCGGATTTGATTCGCCGGAATATTGAGATCCTCAACATCCCCCATGAGTACGCCAATAGCGATCGCATAGTGACCATCAGCAGCGGCGTGGCAACCTTCCTGGCCACTGCCCGTAAATCACCGGTGGAGTTGCTCAAAGCCGCGGACAGTGCCCTCTACCAGGCCAAGGAAGCCGGTCGCAACTGCGTCAAGGCCGCCTGAGGTTTCGCATCAGAAGTAGTGCGGGTAATCGGTTTCCATCTGCTGTCGCAGCATGGCTGAAAGCTGGGTGTAGCCCCAGTCATTGAAATTCACCCCATCGGTACGAAAGGTCGTATTCATCGGCTGGCCGCGCATCCGCAAAAATACGGGTCGTGTGTCGAGCAGGGTAACCTGGTCATCGCCGGCCGCCCACTCCCTGAGCAACTCGTTAGTCGCTGTCACGGTGGTCCAATACTCCGGGTAGCGTGGCCACTTATTCAGCGTGGCGATGTAAAAGTGGGGCCGTGTGTCGAGTCTGGCAACATAGCGTGCCAGGCCCTGGGCCATCAACAGAAATTCCTCCGGACTCTTGCTGTCGCGCAGAATAAAATCTCCGGGACCGGGCACCATCAGCACTGCCCTCGGGTGATAGGGTTTTACCAGCCGATCGAAATAGTGGATTACATCGTCGATGTTGGCTGAGCCGATGCCGGCGTTGACCACGGGCATGGGAAACAGGGTGCGTTCCAGACCTCGCCATAGCTTGACCTGGCGGCCGCCAATCACCACCAGCGGGTTCTTGCCGGGCGGGTCCAGGCTGTCGCGCAGTTCCAGCGAGGCGACCTCGTTTTCCCAGACCGTTGGGTCCGGGTTGAGGATGTCGCGGTAGTCTTTTGCGACCAGGAAGACGAAGTGGGCTACGGGCAGCAGGAGCAATACCAGTAGTAGCTGTCGCAGCTTCGACCATGCAAACATGCGCGCAGTGTCGCGCAATTGGGGGGATCGGGCAATGTCTTTGTCGCTGGGTTAGAATGGCGCGCATGGAGCGCACGATGCCCAAGGATCAGCTGTTTGCGGCTCAGATCGAACTGCTGATGCGCAACCTTGCTACCGGTACAGTATTGGCCCACGCGGCCGGTGTGGTGGCGGCGTTGCTGTTGCTGTGGAACACGGTTGAACCCCAATTGCTGTTTGCCTGGGTGACAGTGCTGTTCGCTGTTTTGTTGCTGCGCTCCTGGCATATGCGTCTCTGCCTCGAGCAGCGTATGCACCGAGCCAACGCGAGACGAGTCTGCTGGCAGCTGCTGGTGGGAATCTCCGTTACCGGGCTGTGCTGGTTTATCGCCTATGTCCACGTGGCAACGGTGGCGCCGGTGACTATCCAGTACATTTTCCTGCTTATCGTCGTGCTGATTGCCTCACTGTCGCTGGGCCCGGCGGTGGTGGTGCGTGAGTACTACGTATTTTATCTCCTGTGCAGTCTGTACCCCATCGCCTGGTGGAACCTGGTGCATTACTGGGATTACCCCTTCAATTCGGTGGTGGGCTTCATGTTGTTGCTGGCGACCGCGGTCCTGCTGGTGGTGTGTAACCGGGTCTATAACTCCTATCGCAATATGATCGAACTGAACTGGGCCAAGGAAACCCTGGCTGAGGAAAGTGCGGCACTGGCGGCCGATCTCCGACAACGTAATGATGAGCTGACCGAGGCGCGGCACCGCCTGTCGGAGCAGGCCCGGGTCGATGAGTTGACCGGGCTGTTCAACCGCCGGGCACTGAATGAGCGCCTCGAGGCGGAATTGAAACGCAGCACGCGCTTCGGGACGCCACTGGCGGTGATCATGCTCGACGTGGACTACTTCAAGAACTACAACGATAACTACGGTCACCAGGCCGGCGACAAAGTGCTGCAAAAACTCGCGGAGATATTAGTGGAAACCGCCAACCGGGCCGGTGATACGGTCGCGCGTTACGGCGGTGAAGAATTCATGCTGGTGTTGCCGGGCACTGATGTGCTGGCCGCCCGGGCTGTTGCCCTGCGTATCCAGCAGGCCCTGGACTCGGCCGCGATCGAGCACGCCTATTCCTCGGTAGCACCCTGCATCACGGTGAGCCAGGGGCTGGCCTATGCCCGCCCCGAAGAGCGTCTTACCAGCCATGAGCTGATCTCCCTGGCCGACGAGGCGCTGTATAGCGCCAAGGCTGAGGGCCGCAACACCATCAAGTCCGCTTGATCGCATTTATCCACAGAATTCCAGACACCCTCCGACCCCAATGGGGTCGGAGCCGTACGCGGAAGCGGGTCTTCGCATATCTGTGGATAAGTCTGATTATGGCCAGTACGCCAGCGCTGGCGCAGCAGCGTATCGCCTCGCTGAACCTGTGCACGGACCTGTTGTTGCTCGAGCTGGTAGAGAAAGAACGCATTGTATCGCTGACCTACTGGGCGGCGGATCCGGACCTGTCCTACCTTGCAGACCGGGCCCGGGGTATTGCGCTCAATCACAGCCTGGCGGAGGAGATTGTTCCGCTGCAACCGGACCTGGTGCTGGCCGGTCAGTTCAGCGATGTGCAGGTCATTGCGATGCTCGAGCGCCTGGGCTACCCGGTGGCGGTGCTCGATGTGCCACTGACTCTTGCAGGTATGCGAGAACACATCCTGGCTTTCGGCGCACTGGTCGAAGAGCCGGCGCGTGCGGTGCGCCTGGCCGATGAGATCGATGCCCAGCTCCAGGCTGCGGCCTTGGCGGATACAGCCGCAGAGCGGCCACTGGCGGCTGTTTATGGTCCCCAGGGTGTCAGCCCGGGGCGCGACACCCTACTGAACGATCTTCTTTCCCTGGCCGGCTATCGCAACCTGGCGGCAGAGCTCGACATCCAGAGTTACGGGACCTTGTCGCTGGAAGAGCTGGTAATTGCCGACCCGGATCTGTTGGTGCTGGACAATGTGGCCAGTAATACCGATTCCATCGCCCACCATGCGCTGCGACACCCGGTCCTCCGCCGGCAGTTCGCCAATAAACCGGTGCTGGAACTACCGCCGAAGTGGTCTGTGTGCGTGGGACCGACGGTTGTCGATGCCGTCCAGGTATTGGCTGCCGGGCGGCACTGATGGATCGAAGCTGATGAGTCGCATGATACTACCCCTGGGCTTGCTGACACTGCTGGCGGTGGTGAGTCTGCTGGCCCTGTCCTTTGGCAAGGTCTGGCTCAATCCCTTCGCGGTGGGTGAGGAAGCCTGGCAGGCGACGGTGCTCTGGGAAATCCGCTTGCCCCGGGTATTGCTGGCGATTCTCGTGGGAGGTGTTCTCGGCTTGTCCGGGGCCGCGCTGCAGGGTCTGCTGCGTAACCCCCTGGCAGACCCGGCCATTGTCGGCGTCAGTGCCTGTGCCGCCTTCGGTGCCGTCATCGTCTTGTACAGCGGTCTTGCCAGTCTTGCCTGGTTTGCCCTGCCGCTGGGGGGCATGTTGGGGGCGGCCTCTTCGGTGCTGCTGGTCTATTTGCTGGCAGGCAGTCGCAGCAGCCTGTTCAGCCTGATACTGGCGGGGATGGCGGTAAATGCCTTTGTCGGCGCACTGATTTCCCTGGTTCTGAATGTGGCATCCAACCCCTTTGCCATGAGCGAGATCGTCTACTGGCTGCTCGGGTCCTTTGCCAACCGGAGTCTGCAGGATGTGGCGGTAGCGGCACCGTTCATGTTGCTGGGAAGCCTGCTGGTATTGACCAGCGGCCGCTACCTCAATGCCCTGAGCCTGGGTGAGGACACGGCGGCCAGTCTCGGGTTTGCCAACGAGCGTTGGCGCTGGCTGGTTGTCGGCGGTGTCGCCTGCGCGGTGGGTGCCGCCGTATCCGTCAGCGGCAACATCGGTTTTGTTGGCCTGGTGGTGCCGCATTTGCTGCGGCCCCTGGTCGGTCACGAACCCCGGCGCCTGCTCTGGGCATCAGCCCTCGGGGGTGCGGTGCTACTGGTGCTCGCCGATATGCTGGTGCAGGGCATTTCCGGCCGCGTGGAACTGAAACTTGGGGTAATCACCGCGCTTATCGGCGGCCCCTTCTTCCTGTACCTGATCGTCAAGACGCGGAGTACCAGCTGGTGAGTGGGCTTCGTGGCGACAATCTGCATCTTGCCTTCGGCACGGTAGAGGTGTTGCGTGGGGCGTCCCTGGCCCTGGAGCCCGGAGAGATGGTTGGTCTTATCGGTCCCAATGGGGCCGGTAAGACCACCCTGCTGAAAGTCCTGGCAAATCTTCTCCACGCCGATGCCGGTGACCCGCAATGGCAATCGCAATCCCTGTCGAGCCTGGCCGAAAGCGAGCGCGGTCAATTGCTTGCGTATCTCGCCCAGGGTGCGCCGGCCCACTGGCCGCTGCGGGTGGAAACAGTCGTGGAGCTGGGGCGCATTCCGCATCGGGCCTGGTGGCAGGGTCTGGCTGATGCCGACCGCGAGGCGGTGGAACAGGCGATGGTTGCGGCGGAGGTTGCTCATTTGCGTGACCGCCTGGTTACCACCTTGTCCGGTGGTGAACGCACGCGCGTGCTACTTGCGAGGATATTTGCCACACGACCTCAGTTGATTCTGGCTGATGAGCCGGTCGCCTCCCTGGATCCCTATCACCAGCTCCATGTGATGAGCCTGCTGCGGGAACACACGCGTCAGGGTGGCGGTGTTCTGGTGGTATTGCACGATCTGAACCTGGCCGCTCGTTACTGCGATCGCCTGGTCCTGCTCCATGAGGGTGATGTCAGTGTCGAAGGCAAGCCCGCCGAGGTGCTTGCAAGTCCCGCACTGGAAGCGGCCTACGGTGTTGGCGTTGAGGTCGTGGATAGGGAAGGTGAACTCTGGGTGCGCTACTTATACCCGATGAAGCGGGGCAGGCCCTCCACAGATTGACACTGACCCTCCGACCCCAATGGGGTCGGAGGGGGCCGCCGAGGTGCGCGCGGTAGCAGGGTGAGGCCTAAATTGTGGATAACTCGAGAGTCTTGGCGGACGCGTCCGCCCGCAACACCGCGCAAATACTGTCGATCAGGTTGCTGACCATCAGGTCGGTATTGGCCAGCTCGGCATCGCCGCTTGCGCGATACACCGCGTGATCGGCAAGTCCGTGAAACAGCATGCCGATCATCAACGACAATCTGTGTTCCCGGACTGCCACCGGCACGTGGGCCATGAAGGGTGCCCACAGTGCCGTCATGTCTGGCCCGTAAGTGGCATCGTCACCCAGTACGCCACCGTGATCGCGAAAGTCGAGCAGGTTAGCAGCGGCCAGCTGGGCACTGATCTTGATATAAGCCTCGCCACCATCCGGGTCATCAAAGCGTGCCGCCACCGGGCTTACCAGGGCGCTGACCAGGTCTTCCAGCCTGACCCTGTCGGTGCAATCGATCTCGGTCAGTAGTTCGCGCCGCAGGTTGCCGATCGGCAACCAGTGTTTTTCGAAGATGGCACGGAGCAGGGCATCCTTGCTGCCAAAGTGGTAGTGCACGGCATTGCGGTTCTTCTGGCCTGCCGCGCGGGTGATTTCATTGAGCGAAACGCTGGCAACACCGCGCTCGGCAAACAATTCTTCCGCAGTCGCGATGATCCGTGACCGGGTAGCCTCAGTGCGCGCTGAGGGTTTGCGCTGGTTGTCGCCCATCAACCCTGTACCGAGAAGCCGCCGTCCACGGGCAGGGTCTGGCCGGTTATGTAGGCAGCAGCCGGGCTGGTCAGGAACAGTGTTGGACCGGCGATGTCCGCGGGCTCGCCCAGTCGGGCCAGGGGGGTGCGGTCCAGGTGCGGCTGGATCATCTCCGGTATGTCGAGCATGACAGCGGTCATATTGGACTTGATCAAACCGCAGGCGATCGCGTTCACGCGGATATAGTCGCGGGCATAACGCACCGCCAGCACCCGCGTCAGGCCCATCAGGCCGGTTTTGGCGGAACCGTAACCCGGCACGATCTCGATACCGAACAGGGAGCTCATGGACGCCATGCCGACGATGCTGGCGCCGCCGGGTACTGTGCTGGCTGCGAGTTTGTCTTTCAGGGCTGCGGCGAGGCGGTAGTTACTGCTGAGGTTGATGGCCAGGGCTTCCTCGAATACGTCCGGGTCGTACTCGTCCTGCCCACCGGGCAGGGAGGCACCGGCGTTATTGATGAGGATGTCGAGCTTAGGTATGGCTTCTGCAACCGCGGCGATGCTGCCCTTGTCGGTGGCGTGCATCTGCAGGTAGTTATAGGCCGAAAGATCGGTGTCGTAGTCGTCGGCACCGGCCCGGGTGCCGGTGATCGTAACCTCGGCGCCGGCGGCCTGGTAGGCGGCAGCGATACCGGCGCCGATGCCATTGCTGCCACCGGTCACCAACACGGTGTAGCCAGAGTAATCGAATGCAATATTGGGGAAGCTACTCATAGTGTTCCAGTAATGCTGGGGATGGAGGCCGACAATTTAATACACTTTCATTAAAAAGTCACACTTATCCACAAAATCGTAACCACCCTCCGACCCCAAAGGGGTCGGAGGGTGTCGCCCAAACTGTGGATAAAGAGCTATTTTCCACCAAATTCGCTCAAAGGATTGCGCACCTCCCGGGCGGGAGTCATAGTTAGGGCCGATCGTCATCCAGCGCAACAAGGAGGTTGCCATGGCCAGGCGTGAGCGCATCTATCTTTCCGGTCACACCTACCACGTGGTGCAGCGGGGCAATAACCGCCAGCCGGTGTTTCTGCGGCCTTCCGATTACATTCGCTACCAGGATTACCTGCTCGACGCGCTGCTGCGCTACGGCGTGCTCTGCCATGCCTGGGTGCAGATGGGCAACCATGTGCACCTGCTGCTCTCTCCCGGCGATGCCGACGGGATATCCCGGGTCATGAGTCTGCTGGGCAACCGCTACGTGCAGTACTTCAACCGCTGCTACGAGCGTACTGGCACCCTGTGGGAGGGTCGCCACCGCGGTTGCGTGATCAACACCGAGCGCTACCTGTGGGCCTGTCATCGCTATATCGAAATGAACCCGGTGCGGGCCGGCCTGGTGCCGCGCCCGGAAGGTTATTACTGGTCCAGCTACGCCAGCAATGCCCTCGGGGTGCAAAGCGAGCTGGTCACGCCCCATACCAGCTACCTGGGTCTGGGTGGCAGCGATGAGCGCCGCTGCCGGGCCTATCAGCGAATGTTCGAATGCAATGCGCTGACTGAAAATTTTGACGATATTCGCGGCGCTACCCGCAGCGGCGCCGCCCTTGGCCCTTCCCCCGGTCCGATGCCCCGGATCGGGGGTGGGGCATTTTCCGTGGCAGAGGCGCAAGTCACCCGCTACCACTAGCTCCCCCTTCGCGGTTTACCAGAGTACACCGCCGGTCGAATTGGGCTTAAATAGTTGACCCAGGGGCGCCGGTGCGTGCGTATCCCATGACACAACCCACAAGCGGCGCTACAGTGTGGCGCTGCCGTCACAGGAAGGAGAGAACTATGCGATTCAGTTACCAGGTGGGCATGAGCGATGCCGATCACTACCTGCCCCTGGCACAGGCGGCCGAGGCGGCCGGATTTCACGGGATCACGGTCCCGGACAGTATTTGTTACCCCCAGGAAGCGAGCTCGAAGTACCCCTACAATGCCGACGGCAGTCGCGAGTTCCTGGAGAGCGTACCCTTCATCGAGTCACTGATTGCGGTTGCCGCCATGGCAGCGGTGACTGAGAAGATCCGCTTTGCCACCTTTGTTTACAAGCTGGCCATCCGCCAGGCGGCCATCGTCGCCAAGCAGGTACAGAGCATTAATGTGATGAGCAACAACCGGTTTGACTTCGGTGTGGGTATCAGCCCCTGGGAGGAGGATTTCGCGGTTGCCCAGACCCCCTTCGAGAAACGCGGCAAGCGCCTCGACGAGCAAATCGATATCATCCGCGGCCTGGATAGCGGTGACTACTTTGGCTACAGGGGCGAGCTCCACGATATGCCCGCCAACAAGATGAATCCCGTGCCCAGTGTACCGACGCCCATCCTTGTAGGCGGCCACGCCGACGTGGCACTCAAGCGCGCTGCACGCAATGACGGTTGGATGTGTGCCGGCGCCTCGCTGGACGAACTGCGGGCTTACATCGGCAAAATCAACGCCTTCCGGGAGGAATTCGGCACCGCCGATAAACCCTTCCGGGTCTACACCACCGGTCAGAATGCCTTTACCAAAGAGGGTATCGAGGAGCTGGAGGAGATCGGCATCACCGACGTGATCATCGCCTTCCGCAATGTCTATGAAATGGAGCCGGATGCCGACCTGGAGACCAAGATCCAGCAATTGAATTGGTACGCGGGGGAGTTTATCCAGCCCTAGGCCAGTAGCGGCGCGGGGTTGAGCCGGGCGGTACATTACAATATATTCACTTGATCTAATCAAGTGATCGAATAATATACCCCCTTTGAATAGGGAGGATACGCCCGTGAAAAACAAGATCGGCTATGCGGTCACCGCGATCGCCTTTATGACCCTGGGCCTGCTGCTGGCCGACACCGATATCGGAGAAAGCACGCGCAAAGCCGCCTCGGCGGCAAAAACCGCGACCCTGGGTGCAATTGCCGGTGCGACCGATGTCGACACCCGTATGCGGGTGCTGATGGAAAACCCGGAACTGATCCCGCGGATTGCCGAGGGCGGCGCCTTCGGTGGTGACATGTCCCTGGAGGCAGCCCAGAACATGTTCGGTCGCACCGCGGCAGCCATTGCCGATGTACGCGCCAAGACGCGGGTCGAAGAAGTGGCGCCGCGCAGTTACCTGGTGCGCATGCCCATCGTCAATGCAGCCTTTTTTGAAACCGACGAGGGCATTGTGGTGGTCGACACCGGTATGGCGCCGGCAGGACCAGCCCTGATGGATGCGATTCGCTCAGTTAGCGATGCCCCGGTGCACACCATTATTTACACCCATGGTCACGTGGACCACAGCTTCGGTACCTGGGCCATTCTCGAAGCCGGCGAAACCCCGGAAATCATTGCCCACGAGGCGATCATTCCCCGCTATCAGCGCTATATCCGCCTGCGCGGTTCCATTGCCGGCTATATGAGCCAGCCGGTAGAACAACTGCCGGCCAGTGCCGAAGACCTTGTCTGGCCGACCCGCACATTCAGCGACCGACTGGAGCTGGAAATTGGCGGGGAAACTTTCGTCCTGCAACACCACAAGGGTGAGACGGACGATCAGCTCTATGTCTGGATCCCCGGCCGCGGTGCCCTGGCCAGTGCCGACTACTACCAGGGCTTCCTGCCCAATGCCGGCAACGGCAAACGCGTACAGCGCTATGTCGAGGAGTGGGCGGTGGCGATGCGGGAAATGGCCGCCCTGAAACCCACTGTCGTACTGCCTGCCCACGGCGCCGCACTGTCTGATCACGCAGAAATCGGTGAGAGCTTCACGGTCCTGGCCGATGCCCTGCAGAGTATCGTCGACCAGACCATTGCCGGCCTCAACGCGGGCATGCGCAAGGACGAGGTATTTGCCGCCGTGCAGTTACCGGAACACCTCGCCCGTCACTCGACCCTCAACGAGCAGTACGTGAGTGCCCAGGATGTCTCCAAGATGGTGATCAAGCGCTATACCGGCTGGTGGGATGACCTGCCGTCCCAGTGGACGCCGGCGACAGTGGCCGCCCGCGGCGAAGCACTGATCACGCTGGCCGGTGGCGTCGATGCGCTGGTAGAGTATGCCCGCAGTTTTGTGAACAGTGAGCAATCCAGTGACCTGCAACTGGCGTCTCATTTCGCTGACCTCGCCTTCGTAGCGCGGCCCGAAAATCCGCAGGTGCAGCAACTGGTGATAGATGTGTACCGAGCCCGGATACTGGATCCGGCTGCCAACACCCAGGAAATCCTGGCCTACGTCGACCAGATGACAGCAGCTCGCGAGAAGCAGCTGGCCCACTAGGGCCGTTCGCGAAGAAACGAAGAGGAACTATGACGGAGATTGCACCCAATACGCCGGTTATTGTCGGTGTCGCCGCGGTCCAGCAACGCATTGAAACCGCCGGCGAAGGCATGGAAGCCAGCGAACTCATGGTTGAGGCCCTGCGCCGTGCGGCCGAGGCCGCCGGCAGCACCGAGCTGCTGCAGCGGGCGGATCGCATCGAGGTGCCCAAGGGTATCTGGGGTTACTCTGATCCAGGCAGTCTGGTCGCCGATGCGCTGGGTGCCACGCAGGCACAAACCGTACTCGGGGAAATCGGCATTCTCCAGCAGACTCTGATGAACAGGGCCTGTGATGCTATCGCCGTCGGTGAGGCTGCGGTGGTACTGGTCACCGGCGCGGAAGCCAAATACCGGGCCCTGCGTGGCCAAATCGCGGGAGTTGAGGTGCCTGAAACCCTTCAAACCGACGACGAGCCCGACCTTATTCTCAAGCCCGATGCCGATCTGTGGTCGCCGGTGGACTCCGAGGCGGGGCTGGGCATGCCGGTGGGCTATTACGCCATTCTCGATTCCGCCCTGCGCGCTTCCCAGGGCCTGAGCGTCGGCGAACACCGCGACCAGATGGCGCAGATGTATGCCGGGTTCTCGCAGGTGGCGGCGGCGAACGAAGATGCCTGGGTGCGAGAGCCGGTGGCCGCGGAGTTTATCCGCGAGCACTCGGCGAAGAACAAGATGCTCGCCTTTCCCTATACCAAGCTCCACAACAGCCAGTGGAATGTGGACCAGGCCGCCGGCCTTATCTACTGCTCAGTGGCGCTGGCAGAAGAGTTGGGAATTCCTCGCGAGCAGTGGGTGTTCCCGCTGGCGGCGACGGAAAGCAATGCCATGTCGGTAGTGTCGGCCCGTAAGGCGTTACACCGCAGCTACGGCTTCAATATCGCCGGGCGCCGGGTCCTGGAACTCGCCGACAAGGTTGCTGCCGACATCGACCTGATGGAACTATACTCCTGCTTTCCCCTGGCGGTGCGGGTGCAACTGGAGGAGCTGGGTCTGTCCGCGGACCGGTCCCTGACCGTCACCGGTGCCATGACCTTTGGCGGCGGCCCACTGAATAATTTTGTGCTGCAGGCCACGGTGAAAATGGCGCAACTCCTGCGCGAGGGCGTGGGATCGACGGGCCTTGTCACTTCCATCAGCGGTATGAATACCAAGCAGGCCTGCGCGCTCTATGCCAGTGAGCCGAACCCGGCGGGCTGGCAGTTTGCCGATGTGACCGACGAAGTGGCTGCAACCACCGAGCTGGTCGAGGTAATGTCAGGATACGAGGGCGCCGCCACGATCGCCGGTTTCACGGTGCTGTACCAGGGCGAGCAATCCTGGCGTGCAGTTGCCGTTTGCGATCTGCCCGACGGCAACCGCACCGTGGCTTTCAGCGAAGATTCCGTACTGGTCGAAGCCATGCTGGGCGGTGAATTCGTGGGCCGCTCCGTGGCCATCACCGACGGCCAGTTCGCTTAAGCCCTAAAAGTTATCCACAGATTTGGCTCCACCCTCCGACCCCATTGGGGTCGGAGGGTGGAGCCAAATCTGTGGATAACTTATGGTGCGAGTCAGCGCCAGCTGGGAACGTCGGCGTTTTTTCTCCGGGCCGCTTCTTCATCCTCTTCGGCCTGGTCTGCTTCGGTCTTCGGTAAATCCGGTGCAGAGAACTCGATCGGTTCCTGCGGTGTTTCGGTTTCTCCCTCGTCTTCTTCGCTCTCGACCACGGGGTCGTCCGGGAGCTTGAATTCCGAGGCGCCGCCAGTGACGCCGAAGGTGGGTGTTTCGGTGAGTTCGATTTCCTCGCCCTCGTCACCCTCGTCCTCAAACTTAACCAGGGGCTGGATATCGGCGGGCCGCTGCTGTGTCTTCAGTTCGATGAAGGCGTGCAGGTTTTCCTCTTTCATATAGGGGTTGAACTGCTTCTCCTCGCCGATGGTGCTCAGTGGCCAGCCCTTGAAGTCGCGGCCCGGGTAAACCAGGGTTTCATCCGGCAGTTTGCCCAGCACGTTGAACAGGCTGTGAAAGTGTTGGCGCGGATCGCTGGTACTCTGGTTGCTGAGACCGACGGTGCGCACCAACAGGGTGTCGCCGGTAAACACGGCGCTCTTGCCCGGTTGTTCGATCAGATAGCTGTAGGAATCGTTGGTGTGCCCCGGTGTGTGCAGGGCCTTGAGCTGCATGGCGCCAATCTGGATGGTATCGCCATGTTGCACCACCCGGGTCAGCCCCGGCATCTCACTGGGAGCGCCGGCAATCGTGTCACAGCCCCACAGTTCACGCATGGCGCCGAGGCCGCTGATGCGATCATCGTGGTAGTGGGTGTCGATGGCTGCCACCGCCGACAGGCCCAGCTCATTGAACAGTTGCACGTAGTCCCGCAGTTTGCCCTTCACCGGATCGATCAGCACCGCCTCCGAGCTCATCGGATCGGCGAGCAGGTAGGTATAGCTGAAAGTGGGGTGGTTGAAGAGCTGACGCAGTAGCATTGAGGCCTCCGTGTGGCTGGTTTGGCCTGGTACCAGCGCCAGAATGGGAATATAGGCGCTGGCGCTGTAATTTACCACTCAGCGACAGCGTCTATGCCCCAAACTTTGACCTAACCCACATCTGGCGTTAATCAGAACGCTGAATTCGCGCACAATTCATGCGGGTCAGAGTTTGCCGCAGGCCTCGTTGGCCGGTACGGCGATATCCATCAGGCGCGGGTTATCCAGTTTCAGTTCTGCCATGATCTGCGCGTATTCGTCCGCATCGGCAACCTGCAGGCGCGGATTGCTGCTGCGCTCGCTGCCAATACTGCTGACATTGTTGCCCGCGTAGTCGTGGCCGGGGTAAACCTTTGTCTCCGCCGGCAGGTCGAGCAGTACGTCGAACAGGCTGTGGTATTGCACCCGGGCATCGCCCTGCTGGAAATCGGTGCGGCCCGTTCCGCCGATCAGCAGTGTGTCGCCGGTAAACACCATACCCTCTGATTCCAGGTAGAAGCTGTAGGAATCGTTGGTATGGCCCGGGGTGGCCAGCGCTGTAAGCTCCAGGCGGCCGACGCGCAGTACTTCCCCGTCGTCCAGGTGTCGTGAGGCACAGGCCATGCCGCTGGGGCTGCCGATGACGGTTTCGCAGCCGGTGGCTTCGCGCAATTCACCCATGGCGGTGATGTGATCGGCGTGGGTGTGCGTATCCAGGGCGTAGCGCAGAGTCAGCCCTTCGTCGGCGAGGATTTCCAGGTAACGGTCCAGGTGCTCGATGACCGGGTCGATAATGGCAGCTTCGCCGCCATCAGCAATCAGATATGTGTAAGTGGAAGATGCACTATCGAAGAGTTGCTTGAAGAGCATGGTCAAACCCCCTGCAGGCAGATTTTGCCCAGCGTGGTTACCGCGAGAATCATCAGGCTCACGGCGAATACTTTTTGCAGCATAGTCGGGCTGCAGCGCTCTGCCACGCGGCTGCCCAGGTACATACCTGCTGTCGCACCTGCACCGAGCTGTGTCAGCAACGCCCAGTCGGTGGCGGGCGTCAGCGCCATATGGGTGGCAAAGCCGGCGCTACTGACCAGGGTAATAATGAGCAGTGAACTGGCCATGGCCTGGCGCATCGACACGCCGATCAGGCTGTGCAGCAGCGGTACTACCAGGAAGCCGCCGCCGATACCGAACAGGCCCGACAGGGAGCCAACCCCGATTCCCGACATCGCCAGCGCGCCCAGCGAGCGTGCCTCCGGTTGGAAGCGGCCGTCGGCGCCAAAATGAAACACGGTATTGCCCGGAGCCGTAGTGACTGTCCCCACGTTTACCAGGCAGCGCTGCCACATATGGCTGGCAATGCCGAGGCAGAGCAGGGTGAAACCGGTGAGTAACCAGGCATCGGGCACAAAGGTGGCCAGGTATTTACCCGCCGGGGCGGCAATCACGCCACCGAGGCTCAAACAGAGCACCGCCCACCAGAAGATGTCGCCGCTGTTGAGTCGGCGCATGGCGCCGTAACCGGCGCTCAGGGCCACGGTAGCCAGTGACAGGCCGATGGCCTGCTGCACTGGCAAACCCAACAGGACCAGCAAGGGCAGGGCGAAGGCGGCGCCCCCGGCGCCGGTCAGCCCGAGTATTGCGCCGATAACCAGTCCGACGGCCAGTTCCATCAGGCGGCTCCGCTACCCATTTCAAGATCCCCTTCCTGGCAGGCACTGACGCCACCGGAGAGGACGAACAGGGGATTGTCGATCTGTGCTTCGAGAAATTGTGCTGCCATGACCGCGCGGCGGCCCAGCTGGCAGACCAGCATCACCGATTGGCCGGGTTGAACCTTCAGGTCGGCGTGTTCGTCCAATGCAGCGGCCAGGCCATCGCTGAAATTCCGGGCCTGCAGCTCCTCCAGGGGAACGCAGATGCTGTCTGCCAGGCGCAGCTGCCCGTGCATGTCGCGATCGCGGACATCGATCAGCAGGGCCCCGGGGTTGGATGCCCGGAACGCCTGCAGTGCGGCGGGTTCGAGGAATTCAAAGGCCATTAGTTATTACCTAATCGCATAAGCATATATCTAAAAAGTATATAGCAATGAATTTGCCTGTCAATGGCGGATTTTCCGGGCCCGCATTGACTCCTCAGGCAATTCGCCTAGGCTTGCCGGATGACGGGAGTTGACGAAGCATGAGTGAGACCACAGTGAGCGGTGCCTGCCTCTGCGGGGCCGTGCAATTTGAGGCGGACCTGCCCAGCCTCTGGTGCGCCCACTGCCACTGTACCCAGTGCCAGCGCTTCCACGGCGCCGCGGTGGTGACCTGGGTCGGGGTGAAGGCGGACAATTTTCGCCTCACCAGTGGTGCTGACTCCTTGTGCTGGTACCGGTCGTCAGCGCCGGCCCAGCGCGGATTTTGCGGCGAATGCGGTTCCAGTTTCCTGTTTCAGTCGGAGCAGTGGCCCGGCGAAATGCATATCTGCCGGAGCAATCTGAAGGACCCCATCGACCGTGAACCCGAGGGGCATGTGCATTACGACAGCCACGCTCCGTGGCTGCAACTTGGCGACGAGCTGCCGCGCAAGCCCTGAGTCCAATTCGGGAGTACCCGAACCAGCATGAACAACGCGTTTCTCTACGGCCTCACGGTGCTGATCTGGGGCTCGACCTGGATTGGTATCAAGTACCAGCTCGGCGTTGTCGACCCGATGGCATCGATCGCCCATCGCTTTGCCCTGTCGTCGCTGCTGATCCTGTTGTTCCTGCTGGCGCGGCGGGAATCACTGCGCCTGCCCCTGCTTCATCACCCCTTCCTGTTGCTGCAGGGCCTGTGCCCGTTCTGCTGCAACTACTATTTTGTCTATCACGCGGAACTGGTGCTCACCAGCGGGCTGGTGGCGGTGGTGTTCGCCAGCCTGATGCTGTTTAACGTACTCAACGGTGCGTTGTTCCTGCATACGCCCATCCATGCGGGGGTGGTAGTCGGCGGGCTCATTGGCCTGGTGGGGATGGTGGCTGTATTCTGGCCCGAACTGGATGCGCTCGATCTCAGCGACGCCAATTTCGTGGCCCTGTTGTACTGCCTGGCCGGCACCCTGCTCGCATCCTTCGGCAATATCATCGCCGCGCGCAACAAGCTCCACGATATCCCGCTGCTGACTGCCAATACCTGGGCCATGGGTTACGGCGCGGTGGCCATGTACCTGGCCGCTGCGGTGAGCGGTCGGGCGATCACCGTGGACTGGAGCGCCACCTATATTCTCTCCCTGCTCTACCTGGTGGTGTTCGGTTCCATCATTGCATTCTGGGCTTACCTGACCCTGATCGGTCGTATTGGCGCCGATCGCGCCGGCTATGCCAACCTGCTGTTCCCGCTGGTGGCCCTGTTCATATCCACGCTGCTTGAGGATTACCAGTGGAGCCTTGCGGCAGTGACCGGGCTCGGACTGGTGGTGCTCGGGAACTGGCTGGTGATGCGGGGATCCCGCGCCTGAGATAGGGGCTCGTTCTGCGACGCTGGTCAGCGTAGAATCCAAGCCGTGGGCCGGGTTCTGCAAGAATAAATGAGGACAATTCCATGGCCGGATTCAGTGTCAGTCGTTCCTACACCATGTCCAAGGAGGATGTGCGCGCCGCTGCCGAGGAGCTCGCCCACGATATCGAGGTCCAGTACGGTCTGCGTTGCCGTTGGCGTGGTGATACCGCGACTATGCGCGGCAGCGGTGTCGACGGCACCCTGGTCATCGACGATGACGTGGTAAGTGTGAAGGTATCGCTGGGTTTCCTGGCCGCGGCCTTCGAGCAACCCCTGCGCCGGGCCATCAACGACTATCTCGACCAGTACGTCTCTTAAAAAGGGGTCAGAACCCTTTTTAGGCCCTGGTTTACGCCGGGATGACGTGTAGTAAAAGGGCTCTGACCCCTTTTTAGAACGCCTGGACGCCGGCCAGTGGGTCGGGACCGGCGACCAGCTCTGCAAAAGCCCCGGCCAGTTCCTCGCTGGCATCCATGCAGGCCTGCCAGTAACTGACTCTTTCGTCGTGGCTCATTTTTGGGAAATCACCGCGGTCCGGAATCTTGCCCCGGGGTAGTCGCGCCAGGTAGGCCGCGGAGGGGCAGACCAGGACCACGCTTTCCAGCAGGCCGGCCTCAGTCCGCCGCCAGGGCAGGAATTTATCGAACCAGCCGGGCGTGATGTCGCCGCGAAAATGGGGATAGAGCACCAGGCCCTCGCCACGGTGATTGCTGAAATCGAAATGGTAGTCGACGATGCCGCCGTCCCAGTAGTGGCCCGGTGGCCCGCCGGCGATGTCCCGCTCCCCGGGCATAAGAAACGGTATCGACGCGGTGGCCAGGATGGCGGCCCGCGCATTGTCCCGCTGCAGGGGGATATGGATGGTGTCGAAGTCCTCGAATTCGAAGTCCAGGTCCTCGAAGCCATGGGAACTGAAGACCACGCGCTGGAACCAGGATTGCAGCAGGTTGCGGTGCAGGACATTGCTCAGCCCTGCCAATGCCATACCGGCGGCCTGCGGCACGGGATGAGCGGCACTGTTGGGTCCGCGCCCGCGCGCCGTGACAATATGGCTGAGAAAGCGGGGGTGGTCGCAGAGGCTCGCGTAGTCCGGTTCGCCGTAGAACCCATCGACAATCCAGCCGCACAGCTCACCCACCTGCACGGTCCGCGAGCGTTTGTCGGTCGGGTCGTAGAACTGGTTCAGGTAACGATCGTGGAGGATGTCCAGGGCGTTCATCGGGTCCGCCGCTGCCAGTGCGGCATGGCGCCAGCAACCGATGGAGGAGCCGATCAGGTGCATGGGGTGGGTTGAGCGTTGCAGAAAGTCCCCGAACAGGAACCGATCCAGGCCGGCCAGACCCAGGAACTTGGGGCCGCCGGAGGCGCCTACCAGGGTGTCGAAGAGTTGTGGCTGCCAACCCTCCCTTGCGAGTCGCTCGCGGGCGCGGCTGCCGGCAAAGATGGACAGTGCATCAGAGGCCATCGCGTGCCTGCCGCGGTGTGTGCCCGGTCCACTTCATATAGGCGCGGCGGAAATTGGAGACGTCGTTGAAGCCCACCATAAAGGCAATACTGGCCAGTGGCAGGCGGGTAGTCCTCAGGTAATGGGTGGCATGTTCGGTGCGCACCTGGTCCAGCAACTGTTGGAAGGAGACGTTTTCGGCGGCCAGTCGGCGTCGGTAAGTGCGCGGGCTGACATTGAGCATGTCGGCGACCTGGGGCATTTGCGGATAGTGCCCCTCGAGCTTGCGCAACAGCTGCAGGGTGCGCTCGGTGAGTGAGTCGTCCTCCTGCAGGTCGGCCAGCAGGCGCGCACATTCCTGCTCGTACAGGGCCAGCAGGGCCGGGTTGGAGGAGGGAAGGTGGGCATCGAGCCAATGGTCCTCCATGGAAATCCGCGCGGCCTTGCAGCTGAAGTGGATGTCTTCCCCGAACAACTCGTAGTACTCGTCGACATACTCCGGTTCGGGATAGGGAAACTCCGCGCGTATGCCCAGGTCCGGTTCGTTCACCAGCAGTTTCAGGCTGTACACGAAGGCCGCAAAAAAGATCTCGGTGCTGAACTCGATCCGCTCCTCCTGCCAGATCGAGTGCGGCGTCAGCCAGCAGCGCCCGTCGCGTTGCTGGTATTCCAGGTCCATGCCCGGGGCCAGGATGTGGTAGTACTTGAGGAAAAAATTGAGGACCTGCTCCAGGTTCTCGCAGGTCATAAAGGCCTGCCCCACCGTCGCATGGGCGCTCAGATTGAGACGCTTGCCCAGGTGCAGCCCCAGGGCCTGGTCGCCGGTCAGCTCGTAGGCGCGATTGATCAGCTGGGTGAAATCCTCCTCGCTGACCCGGGCACCCATGGTCGCCAGGCCCGCCTCGGAGAGAGTGGTCCCCTCCAGCAGATCGGCAGCAACAACACCGCGTTGGCGGGCCAGGTCCAGCAGGATGACCACGTACTGGGCCGGCGTTGTGGGATTGCGTATGGCCATATATGACCACATTTTGACAACAGATTACCTTGTGAGCAAGTCGCATGTTACGGATAGTTGCATTATCGAACGATAGCATCGGACGGTTATGCCCGGACTGCATAAAGGTTGCGGGTTGGCGTCCAATAACAGTTGAAGGCTTGGAGGAATACCGTGAAGTTACAGTGGTTGGAAGAAACACCCCGCAAGATCCAGAGTTTTGCCGGTTCGGACCGCCGCCAGGGCGACGCCGACGATATCGACGACAAGCTCACCAGTGAGCATGTGGACCAGGTGGCAGAGATTTTCAGCACGCCCCTCACCGGCAGCTATAACTGGGACTACACGATCCAGGATAACCGCATCAAGAAACTCTACGAGCTGGGCAAGGAGCTCAACTGGAATGCGGAAATGGACATCGACTGGGATCGCCCCTGGCCCGAGGAAGACCTGGAGCAGGGTGCCGAGTTGATGAACCTCACCGACTATGAACCCTACAAGGCGCTCACCGACGAGCAGAAGAAAGAGTTCTGGCTGCACCAGAATTCCTGGAGCCTGTCCCAGTTCCTGCACGGCGAGCAGGGCGCACTGCTGGTGGCTTCACAGCTGGCCTCCTGTGCGCCGAGCTTCAATGCCAAGCTCTACGCCGCCTCCCAGACCTTTGACGAGGCCCGCCACGTGGAGGTGTTCAACAAGTACATCCAGCAGCGCATCGGCCTGATGTACCCGATCAACACCAGCCTCAAGAGCATCCTCGACAAGATCCTGACCGATCCGCGCTGGGACCTGAAGTTTATCGGCATGCAGATCATCATCGAGGGCCTGGCCCTGTCGGCCTTCAACACCACTCGCGAGACCACCCCTGACCCGGTACTGAAAGACATTGTGTATCTTGTCACCCGTGATGAGGCGCGCCATGTGACCTTTGGTGTGAATTACCTCGAGGAATTCGTGAAGACCCTTTCCGACGAGGAAAAGGAAGAGCGTGCCCAGTTCGCCTACGAGGCCTGCGTGGTCAGCCGCGAGCGCCTGGTGGCCACCGACGTCTTCGCCCACTTCGGCTGGGATGTGGAAGAAGCGCGCCAGCGCGTGATGGAAGGATTCGTCATGTCCACCTTCCGTGACCTGTTGTTCCAGCGCGTCATCCCCAACCTCAAGCGCATCGGTTTGATGACCGACAAGATCCGCCCGAAGTTCGAGGAGATGGGCATACTCGATTTCGAGAACCTGCCCGACGATGGCGACATCGACTGGAAGGCCATGGAGCGTCCGCTGGATGTAACCGAAGCCCAGTCCTACGAGCAGGCCGCGATCAAGGAGCACATGGAAAAGGCCTTCACTGATCGCCTGGCCCAGCAGGATACCTGCCCGGTAACCGGTCGGCCCATGGCCGAGGTGCTGGCGGAACAGGAAGCGGCCAACGCCTAAAAAAAAGGGGTCAGAACCCTTTTTGATGTGAGTGCAAAAAGGATCTGACCTCCCTTAAAGAATCACGGTTCTACCTCGAGTGCAAAAAGGGTTCTGACCCCTTTTTGGGGCCGTGTTGTGTGTGCACCACTGCCAGCCTAGAATTCAGGCATGCGCTCTATTAGTCCACTGCTCTTGCTGCTGTGCCTGCTCTCCGCGGGCGTCAAAGGCCAGCCTTTGCGCGACGCGCCGGCTTCGGCGGAACCCGCGCCGGCGGAACCGCCGCCGCTGATTTTCAAATCTGCTGCCAATGATGAGGAGACAGAAACCGTCGAAGAGGCGGTCACCCGCCTGCGCGAGGAGCTGCGCGCTATCGCGCGCTCGAGCATGGATGCCGCCGAGCGCCAGGCGGCGATGGACGAGATGATGACCCGCAACTCGCGGGTGCTGAAACAGCTCAGTACCGAGTGGGACCAGAACCGCCCGCGCTCGGTTGATGAGGCCGCCATATTGCTGGAGCAGATGATCTTCGAGATTGCGCTGGAGATCGCGCCGGATGACCAGTCCCGACGCTTTGTCGAGGATACGGCGCCCGCCCACATCGATATTGAACCGAACCGGCCTATCCTTATAGCACCGCGCGGCAAACGGCCCGAAATCGTCGTGACCCGGGAGGCAGAGGAAGAGGGCCTGATAACCCCCTGGTGGAAAACCACCACCTTTGATACGGAAGCACTGGACCTGGCCGAGATCAAGGAGTCTCCCGTCGAGCAACTCGAACCACCGGAAGAAAATGTCGAGGAGAAGGTCAAGGTCGAGGTGCTCAAGGATGAGAAAGTCACGGTGGAGATGCACGATGACACCACCATCCTGCGCGAAGTTGAGGCCGACGACGGCGACCTGGTGCTGTTCGATGCCCTGCACCTCTGGATCGGCGGTGCGGTGCAGTTCGATGCCTTCACCTACGATGATCTGCTGAACGCGAACAAGGGCGGAGGCAGCGAAGACGATACGGCGACACGGCGGGCAGAGCTGATCCTTCGATCGACGCTGTTTGACTGGGGCGAAATAAAACTCCAGTACGATGCCGATGCGGAGTTCTGGCGTGATGTCTACTACCGGCGGGTCGACGAGGACGCCGGCTATACCCTCACAGTTGGTAACCAGAATGAGCCCATGGCCCAGGAGAACACCTTAGGCAACAAGTTTATCTCAGCCATGGAGCGCTCGGCGCCGACATCCATATTCGGCTCATTCCGGGGTCTTGGCGTGCGCTTCAATAACTGGTTCGAACGAGAACGCGAGCAGCAACTGCTGGAGTTTCATCCTGGAGATACGGCCTTTGTTACAACAACCGTGGGACTCTTCGGAGAGGATATCGAAAACACCAACGATACCGATATTGCCTTGACGGGGCGCATCACCACAGGAAGCCAGGAGGCCAGTGGCAGAGGTCTGCACCTGGGTTTGTCTGCCACCTTACGAGACGGCGAGTTCGACAATATCAACCCCCGGCCCGAGATTCAGGAGGCCGATCGCATCAGCCTCGCCCGCTTTGATGCGGACCAGGCAGCGATTGTCGGGATCGAAACCCTCTTTTCCCAGGGTTCGCTGCATGGTGAGGCACAGATTTTTTACGCCGACTACCGTGGCGGTGAAATCGATGCCACCGGTTACGGGGGCTACGCACTGGTAGGTTATTACCTGACCGGGCAGGAGCGCGGCTACCGGCCCAAGTGGGGTTTGTGGGCGCCGTTGCAGGTGGGTGCGGCCCATGCCTTCGGTGTCTCCACTCGCTTCCAGTATCTGTTCTGACCCCGGTCAAGCCGGGGGTGACGCTAGGACAGCCAGCGTCCTATCGGGGTCTTCACCCACAGGATCTTCATGAACTTGAGCATGCCCTCGGCGGTCTTCGCCTGGTAAGGGTAGGCATTGGGGATCTTGCCGCCCTTTTTCTCGATGACAATCGGCATCTCGTGGCAGTAGCCGCGGATTCCCTTCTTGCCATTGACCTGGCCGAGTCCGGAATTCTTTTTGCCGCCGAAGGGTGCGGCGGGAATGCCATAGCTCACTGCCATGTCATTGACCGAACAGGCGCCAGTGTCGATCTGCAGGGCTAACTGGTAGCCGCGCTCTTTGTCCTCGGTCCAGACATTGCCGTTGAGGCCGTAGTCGGAATCGTTGGCCAGGCGGATCGCCTCGGCCTCGTCGCGGACCTTTTGCAGACACAGGATGGGGCCGAAGGTCTCCTCGGTCATGATCACCATGTCATTGTTGACCCCGGTGATCACGGTAGGCTGGTAGTACAATCCTTTTTGATCCGGGTTGCGGCCGCCGCCCATGTGGATGGTTGCACCCTTGCCCCGGGCGTCCTCCACATGGCGCTCGATGATATCCATCTGCCTATCCCAGAACACCGCACCCACGTCTTCCTCGAAGCCGTGCTCGGGACCCTGGCGCAGGGCATTGCCGCGCTCGAGGATTTTCTCGAGAAAGGTGTCGTAAACCGACTCAACCACGTAGATGCGTTCGGTACCGCAACAGTAGTGGCCGGTATTCATGCAGGAACCCAGCCAGGCGCCATCGGCGGCGCGGTCCAGGTCGGCATCGGCGCAAACGATCATGGCGTCGTTGCCGCCCAGTTCCAGGGTCACCGGGATCAGCTGTCGGGCGCAGGCTTCCGCCACTTTGCGACCGGTGGCCACACTGCCGGTAAAAGACACCTTGTCTACCCCGCCCTCGACGATCGCCGCGCCGGTTTCACCGTCGCCCAGCAATACCTGCAACACGCCCTCGGGCAGGCCGGCCTCGGTAAAAATGGTCTCCGCCAGCTTGGCGGAGAAGGGGGTAACTTCAGAGCCCTTGGCGACCACCGTGTTGCCCGCCATCATGGCCTGGCAGGCCTGGTTCATCACCAGTACGAAGGGGCCGTTCCAGGGAGTGATCAGCCCGATCACACCCAGCGGCTTGTAATTGATGCGCAGTTGCTTGGTGAATCCCAGCAGGCCGTGGACTTTGCGCTTGCGGGGTTTGAGGAATTTCTCCGCATTCTTGGCGTAGTAGCAGAGCGAATCGGCCACCGACCAGACTTCCATGCTCATGGCATCGGTGCGGGCCTTGCCGGTCTCCGCCACGACTGTGTCCATGATCTCGTCGGCTTTCTCCACCACGATTTCCAGGGCGCGGTTCATATAGGCGGCGCGCTCCTTGAAGCTGAGTGCGGCCCAGGCCGGTTGCGCGGCGCGGGCTTTGGCAATCGCCGCATCGACGTCTTCCTTATTGGCGCAGACCAGTTCCCCGGCGGGTTCCAGGGTGACGGGGCTGCGCAGTTGCAGGTGGCGGCGCGAATCGGTGGATTCCAGCGGCTCGTAGATAGACATGGACTGGCCCTCGGTTTTGCAAGCAGGTCGATCAAACTAATGGTCATTAGTCTGACTGTCAATGCTTTCAGGGGCCAGGTCGGTGAGAGGTTTGGTCAATGGGGCTGCCGGTACAGCATGCTCGACCGTCGTAAGGCGGGATCAGCCCCGGGATTGCGCTAGAATGGCGCCATGCGTCAATCGCGGTTCATTGTTCTCCTGTTTCTGCTGTATTTCGCCACGGGTCTTCGGGCCGAGCTGGTCGAATACCAGCTTGATATCGCCTATGGAACGGTCAATAAATCGGGAGCGCCCGCGACCGCCATGTTGGTCAACGGTCAGTATCCTGGCCCGGTGCTGCGCTTTCGGGAAGGGGATACGGCGCGGATTACCGTCACCAATCACCTGGATGTAAATTCCTCGGTGCACTGGCATGGCCTGTTATTGCCGCCGGAGATGGATGGTGTGCCCTACATTTCCTACCTGCCGATCGGCCCCGGGGAAAGTTTTGTCTACGAATTTCCACTGCGGCATGCGGGCACCTACTGGTATCACTCACACACGGATCTGCAGGAGCAGTCTGGCGTGCACGGCGGGATCGTGGTCGAGCCGCGCGAACCCGGCGAGGATTACGATTACGAACAGGTGGTCGTGCTGCAGGACTGGACCGATGAAAACCCGCACCAGGTTCTGGCCAACCTGAAAAAGGACGGCGACTACTACGCGCTGAAGAAAGACAGTGTGATCAGCATTGCCGGCTACTGGCAGCGCGATGCCATGGCCAACTGGTGGGACAACCGCTGGATGCGCATGGGCGGCATGGATGTCAGCGATGTCGCCTATGATACCTTTCTTATGAACGGGGAGAAGGAGTTGGTCCTGTTCCCGGACGCGCAGCCGGGAGATAAGATCCGGCTGCGCTTTATCAACGCCGGCACTTCCAGCTACTTCCTGTTGCACAGCGCTGAACTGCCCCTTCAGGTGGTAGCCGCCGATGGCCTCGATGTGCGGCCGCAGGAGGTTGACGAGGTCCTGCACGCGGTCGCGGAAACCTACGATATCGTGGTGACGGTGCCAGAAGATGCATCGGCAGAACTGCGGGCCACCTCCCAGGACGGCTCCGGTTTCGCCTCACTGTTTATCGGCGATGGCCCGCGGCGCTACGCTGCTGACATGCCCAAACCCAACCTCTATGCCAGCCACGCCATGCACGGCGATGGCGACGTTATGGACCACAGCATGCACGCCGGCATGGACCATTCCATGCACCAGTCCGGGCCGCGCCGCCTGGCCTACAGTGACTTGCGCACCCTGGCGCCCGAGAACTATATCGGCACGGGCGATGTCCGCGAGGTGGAGCTGCGCCTCACAGGCAACATGGAAACCTACAACTGGACCTTTAACGATATCCCCCTGTCCCGGGCCGACAAGATCCTCATCAGTCGTGGGGAAACCGTGCGCTTCAAATTCGTCAACGAAACCATGATGCACCACCCCCTGCATCTGCACGGTCACTTTTTCCGGGTGCTGGCCGATGGCGAGGATGGCCCCTTCAAGCACACAGTGGATGTGCCGCCCCTGGAGACGGTGACCATCGAATTCCTCGCCAATGAGGAGAAGGACTGGTTTTTCCACTGCCACAATCTCTACCACGCCAAGACCGGCATGGGCCGCGTGATTCGTTACGACGACTACAATGGCACACCGGCGCTGATGGAGGCTAAAAAACGCAGCCCGGATATCGTCGATACCGATTTCTACTACGCCGGCGAACTCAAGTTGCTCCACGATTACGGGCGCCTGGAGGGCTGGGTCGCCAATGCACAGCATCACTTCGAGGCAGAGCTGGAATCCCTGGACTACGAGGACGAGCGTGGCGAGGCCGCCTACCTCTACCGCATCAACCGCTGGACCCAGGTGTTGATCGGCGCCGAGAAGGAAGAGGGCGAGGACACCGAGGGCAAGCTGGGCTTTCGATACGTGTTGCCCCTGCTGATCGACATGGACCTGTACGTGACCGACGACGGCGACGTGGAGGCGGCCTTCGAGACCGAGTTCCAGCTCAGCAAGCGGGTGCAGATGCACTGGGAGTGGGAAACCACCTATGAATATCACTTCGGGGTGGAGTACCGCCTCAACGAACAGTTGTCCCTGGAGGCGGCCTATACCGACGATGTCGACGCCTCCGTGGGTTTGAAGCTGAGGTTCTAGTCAGGCATTATTGCGCGCTGGCCAAAAACTGGACCCCTATGACTGCCGAACCAATGCTGACCCTTGCTGGTTATTCCCTGGCGATTATCGTCGCTTCCCTGCTGGGCGGCTGGTTGCCGGCGATGGTGCGGATGACCCATACCCGCACGCAGCTCATCATGAGCTTCGTTGCCGGCCTGATGCTGGGTGTCGCGCTGTACCACCTGCTGCCCCATGCCCTGGTGCAGCTCGGCGCAGCGAATGGCAATGCGGCCGTGGCGATCGATACGGCAGTGTGGTGGACCATGCTTGGCATGATCCTGATGCTCTTGCTGCTGCGCCTGTTCCACTTCCACCAGCATGATTTCAGTCACGAGGAAGACGGCCACCACGACCACCAGCACGACCACAGTGCCGACGCCCACCCGCTGAGCTGGATGGGCATCGCCCTGGGCCTGGGCTTGCATACCCTGATCGACGGTGTTGCCCTGGGGGCCAGTATCAAAGGGGCGGTGTCGCATGATGTGGGCCTTGCAGGTATCGGCGTATTCCTGGCGATTCTGCTGCACAAACCGCTCGATGCCCTGTCCATCACCAGCATGATGCAGGCGGGTGGCTGGAGCAGCCGGGCGCGCACCCTGGCCAATGCCGGCTTCGCCTTGCTTTGCCCCCTGGGTGCCCTGCTGTTTTTTGTCGGTGTCGAACAGATGCCGCAACAGGCCTGGGTGGTGGGTTGCGCGCTGGCCTTCTCGGCCGGCGTATTCCTCTGTATTTCACTGGGGGACCTGCTGCCGGAAGTACACTTCCACAGTCACGACCGTTTTAAACTGACCTTCGCTTTCCTGCTCGGCATCGCGCTGGCCTACGGGCTGCGTTTCCTGGAGCCGGGTGTGGTGCATGCCGTGGAGACCTTGCCATGAACAAGCCCAAACGTATTCTCTATCCGCCGGTGTGGCTGGTGATCGGTTTGGTGAGCATTTTCACCCTGTCTGAATTTGCGCCCCTGGCGCGGTTCAACAGCGGCTTCGCCACCGGATTGGGCAGTTTTGCCATCATCATCGGCCTGTTGTTGCTGGTCCATGCCGCGGGCATGTTCAAGGTGGCGGAAACCGACATGATTCCCTTCCAGAACGTCACCAGCCTGGTTACCACCGGTGTCTACCGGGTAACCCGCAATCCCATGTATCTGGGTATGGCCCTGGTCCTGCTGGGCACGTCCTGCACTGTGGGTGCCGCCACTGGCTTGCTGGTACCGCCGATCTTCATGGCGATAATCGAGTTTCGGTTTATTCGTCCGGAGGAAGCCATGCTGCGCGAGCTTTTCGGCGAGGAGTTCGAGAACTACTGCAAGCTGGTGCGGCGCTGGCTCTAGCGTTCGAGAGCTGCCACCAGGGGCAGTGCCATCGACGGGAAATCGGTGATCACGCTGTCGATCTTCAACAAATGAAGATTCCTTATGACAGTGGCATCGTTCACGGTCCAGGTGCTGATGTGGATACCTTTGCGTTGCACACTGGCAACCAGCAGCGGGTTGATGGCGGTGGACCAGTGGGCGATCAGGTAGTCGCAAGCGCAACTGGTTAATACTTCCCGGGGGTCCGGTAAGCGGGAGATGTAACCGGTCGCCTGCTGCGGCATTTCTTGTTTTATTGCGCCTAGCAGGTCGGTTTCGGAAGAAGTCACCACGCAATCCAGGCTGCTGTCCGACAGCCAATCGACAACCGCCCGGGCGAGGCGTTCCTTGTAGCGCCGGCTGCCACCCTTGAGCTCCAATTGCCAGTGGCTAATTTCCGGCAGTGCACTGACCATTGCATCCAGGGTCGGGACGCCGGTCTGCCGCTTGTTGGGCCAGGGCGGGCCGTCGGCACGGGCATCCAGGGCGGCCAGTTCCTTCGCCGTGTAACTGCCGGCTTTACCCCTTACACCTGCTGTGCGCTTGAGACTGTCGTCGTGCAGAACGATGAGCTTGCCGTCCCGTGACAGGCGCAGGTCGATTTCCAGGTGTCGCACACCACGCTCCACAGCGTGCCGGGCGCCGGCGATAGTGTTTTCCGGTGCCTCTCCCTTTGCCCCGCGGTGACCGTAAACAATCACAGCAGTTCGATGATCCCATCCCCGGTATCGGGAGGGTCCGTGGTGATAATCGAGAAGCCCTCGAATCGGTACTCGCGACCCTCGTCGGTGGCCTGGAACGGGGCGCTCTCATTCAGGATGGCCTGGAAGGCCGCGTCCAGCTTGAGCAGGAAGTCGCCGCTGGCCAGGGGTACGTTGTGGGAGGTGAGCAGGTAGTCGATATCACCGGCGTAGGCTGCGAGCTTGGCGGCACTGTCGGCATAGTCGGAAAAACTGGAGCCATCCAGGTGGGTATAAAGCGGCGCCAGGTAAAAGGTGTCGCCGGTAAACATCAGCCGGCGCTTGTGATCGACCAACACAATACTGTCAGGTGCATGACCCGGTGAGTAGACGATCTCCAGGCTGACGCCACCGAGGTCGAGAAACTGGCCCTCCTCGATCCACTGGGCAAACTCCCAGGGCTCGGTGCGGAAGGCATTGGCATCCAGAGTCGGTGGGTGCTGCTTCCAGATCCAGTCGCCACGGGCGAATTCCCCCACCTCCGCATTGGAGGCACCCTTTGCGTTATCCAGGGTGAAGGGGTGATTGCGACCCAGCACAATCTCAAACTGGTGATTGCCGCCGACATGGTCGTAGTGGGTGTGCGAGTTGAGCACTACCAGGTTTTTCTTGGTCAGCTCTTTCACCACACCGCGGATATTGCCCATTCCCAGTCCGGTGTCGAAAAGCAGGGCCTGGTTGCGCCCGATGATCAGGAAGGAAATGACTTCCTCGAACTGGCCCGGTTCATAGATGGCATAGACACCGTCGAGGACCTCGTAGACCTCGAACCAGGGGTGGCTGGTTTTCACCTGCTTGAAATTGGCCCAGTCCGCGCGCGGCAGCGCGTCCCACCACTTGCCGCTCTTCGCCGCTGCCTCGCTGCCGCGATTGTCGATGCCGGTCGCGTCCGCAGCAGCCTCGGTTGACGCCGCTGCAGTGCTTTGTGCCGCCGGTGCCGGCGCTGCGGGTGTGGCCTGTTCCGGTGCCTCGCCGGAGCAGGCCGCGATCAGCAACAGGCAGAGCAGGGCGGTGACAAGTGGATACGAATGGCGCATCGGCGGTCCTCGAAAGGCTTGAGTCACTACCTTAGCAGATGCACTGCTGTGCTGGCAGGGCCAGGCCGGCATCCACTTTCAACGTTCCCGCGTAACTGGACTAAGCTTAGGAAGGCTAACCAAGGAGGTTTTTTGCATGAGCGACATCCATATCCCCGATTCCCTGCCGAGCTGGATCAAGGAGCATGTTGAGTTGTACCTGAAGGACGGCGAGGCCGGACATCTCTGGGACGCATCCCTGGGTGGCGGCGAGCGTATGCTGACGACCCTGTTGCTGACCACGAAGGGTCGCAAGTCGGGCCGTGACCTGATCTTGCCGCTGATTTACCGGCCGACTGCGGCGGGCAGCTACTGTGTTATTGCGTCCAAGGGCGGTGCCCCCGCGCACCCGGCCTGGTATTTGAACCTGGAGGCGGAACCGCGGATCGGTGTGCAGGTTGCCAACGACAAGTTTGAAGCGGTGGCACGGGTCGCGCACGACGAGGAGCGCGCTGAGCTGTGGCAGATGATGGTGGACTACTACGCGCCGTATACCGATTACCAGGCGGCCACCGACCGGGAGATCCCGGTTGTGGTGCTGGACCCGGTCTAGACGACAGCGGAGAGCTGCACTCGAAATAGCGATTCAGAACGCGTGAAGCGACTACTTCTTGTAGCCCTGCTGGTGCTGCTGGTAGCCGGCCTGCGCTGGCTGTCCGGTGGCCTGGCGGTGGCCACGGGCTATTCCGCCAAACAGTTGTGCTCCGGGGTTCACGTCGCTGGCCTGCCGGCAGCCTTCGTCATTGAAAACGATATTCACCTGGCCATGGAAGTCCTCGGGCCCCTGTTGCCCCTGCTCGAAGTCGCGGCGGATGGACACACTGCCCGGTCCAGCCTGTTGGGTAACAACTCTGTCGCGATTTACCATCCCGGACACGGCTGTGTGCTTAATCCCGCCGAGGCGGCGTTGGATCACACGACTGCTGCGCCGGTGTCGGTAGAGAGTTCTCCGCTTAGCGAACAGCTCAATCCGGAACTGTTACCGGTGCTGGATCGTGCCTTCGCCGAACCCCGTGAAGGGGTGCGCAAGACCCTGGCAGTGCTGGTGCTCCATCAGGGCAAGGTCATCGCCGAGCGTTATGCTCCACCGGTGACGGTGAGCACACCCATGCAGGGCTGGTCCATGAACAAGAGCCTGACGGCATCCTGGGTGGGTGTGCAGGTGGAACGCGGTGAGCTATCCCTGGAGCAGGGCATCAAAAGCGCGGTGGCGGCCGCTGACACCGCGCTGGCAGGTCCGGTCTCCCCGGCCCTGGACCTCTCCAACCTGCTGCATATGGAGAGCGGCTTCGATTTTGAGGAAACCTATCTGCCTGGAGATGATGCCACTTACATGCTGTACCGCAGCCCCGCCGCCTGGCGGGTCGCCCCCGGCGTGGGCCAGGCCGCAGAGCCCGGCGAACGTTTCAATTACTCCAGCGGGGATACCAATCTGGCCAGTCGGATCTGGCAGGACTCCCTTGGTGGTGCAGATTACGCGGCCTGGCTGCAGGATAATTTCTATCACCCCATTGGTGTCAGCTCGGCGGTATCGGAACACGACCCCTCGGGTACCCAGGTGGGTTCATCTTTTACCTATATGACCGCCCGGGACTGGGCCCGGGTGGGCCAGTTCTGGCTCGATGCCTGGCACGGTCGCAGTGATCTGCTCTCACAGGAGTGGCAACAGGCGGCCTCTCGGCCCCGTGCCTCTGCGGCGAACGGTGAATACGGTCGAGGCTTCTGGCTCAATGCCCAGGGTGTGGACTTCCCGAACCTGCCCCGCAACCTGTTCTACGCCTCCGGTCACAACGCCCAGTACGTGGTGGTATTTCCCGATGAGGAGGTCGTGGTGGTGCGTTTAGGGCTTTCCAGCGGCCACGCTGCCAGCGGCATCGAGACACTCCTGGAAGAGGTGCTGGCGGTGGTGCGCCCGCCTGCCCCTGCTGAAACACCGGCCCCGTCCCCGCCGCCATCCCCGGCCAATCCGCCTTCCCCGGCTATACCCGGGGATTCAACGCCGGATCAGATCGCAGCCGTTCTCCCATCAGGTCGATAAAGGCGCGTACCTTGGCCGATGAATGTCGCCCTTCCCGGTGCACGATATGTACCGGGCTGGGCGGGGGTTCGAACGCTTCCAGCAGTATTTGCAGGTTGCCGGCCTCGATGTCCGCCGCCACCTGGTAGGAGAGTAAGCGGCTTATGCCAAAGCCTGCCCGGGTCGCTTCGATGGCGGCATCGTTTGTCGTGACTGTCAGGCGCGGACTGACCCGCAGCGCATGTTCTCCAAGGCCGGGCGCAAAGCGCCAGCCGCGGGCAAAGTTGCCGGCACTGGAGGCAATGGTGGTGTGATCGAGCAGATCCTGGGGCACAGCGGGTTCGGGGTGAGCCGCCAGGTACTCGGGTGCCGCCACCACCAGGGTGCGCACCGTGCCCACCCGCAGGGCGCGCATGCTGGAATCCGGTAACTCGCCGATGCGTACGCCCACATCCAGGCCTTCTTCCAGCAGGTTTACCACACGGTCCAGGAAAACCGCGTTGACCTCCATCTCCGGGTAGCGTTGCAGGTAGTCGACGATACCGGGTACGACAAACTTGCGTCCGAAAAGTACCGGCGCGGTGACGGCGAGGTGACCGCGGGGTTCGGCATTGATGCCCGCTGCCGCCTCGTCGGCCACCTCCAGGTCGGCGAGGATCTGTCGCGCATCCTCCAGGTAACGTCGTCCTGCTTCGGTGGCGCGGACGTAGCGCGTGGTTCGGTCCAGCAGTTTGACGCCGAGGGTTTCCTCCAGGGCGGCCACCGCCCGGGTGACCGCCGGGGGCGAGAGTTGCAGTCGGCGTGCGGCGGCGGCAAACCCCTCTTCCTCAGCGACGGCCACATAAACCTGCATCTGGTGAAAGCGGTCCATTAATTATTCCATTATTAGAAATAATAAATTGCAATATTAGCTTATTCTTCTTTCATGTGGAATTTGCCACAGTAGCACCCATCGACACACCCACACAGGACTGCGTCATGGGACACAAATTCGCCGAGATCGCTTTTACCCCAACCATTCGCGATATCCAGCACGTCGAGGGCTCCCGGGCTGCCTATGCCGGCATGGACACGGGTGCGGATTACAACCACGTTCTGAGTGAGCGCGAAGCCCTGTTTATCGGCGCCCGGGACAGCTTCTACATGGCCAGCGTCAGCGAGACCGGCTGGCCCTATGTACAGCACCGCGGTGGCCCCGCCGGTTTCATGAAAGTCCTCGACGCCAACACCATCGGCTTCGCCGATTACTCGGGCAACCGCCAGTACGTGAGCACCGGCAATTTTGCCGGCGATGACCGTGTGGCCCTGTTCTTCATGGACTACCCCAACCGCACTCGCCTGAAAATGCTGGGCCGTGTACGCATCGTCGGCCTCGAAGACAGCGACACCCTGGCGCGGCTGGAAGACCCGGACTACCCGGTGCAGGTGGAGCGCGGATTCCTTATTACCGTTGAAGCTTTCGACTGGAATTGCCCCCAACACATCACGCCGCGCTTCAGCGAGGCGGAAATCGATGCGCAGCTGGAAAACCTGCGTGCGGAGAACCGCCAGCTGAGAGCGGCGTTGGCCGGGGCCGCCAATGAGCCCTTGCATGCCAAGGGTGGGGCAGATAAAGCGGCGGACGATACTACCGTACTTGGTGAAGGCCCACTCGAACTCGTGGTCAGCGGTGTGCGGCAACTGGCACCGCGGGTCCGCGCCTTCGAGCTTCGCGATCCCGACGGTGCCGAGCTGCCGGCAGTAGAGGCCGGATCCCATCTGCGGGTGCCGGTCCGCCTGCCCGGCGGCGAACTGGTCGAGCGGCATTATTCCATCGCCTCCAACCCGGCCCGTCGGGATGCCTGGGAAATTGCGGTGCTGCGGGAAGAGGAAGGTTCCGGTGGTTCCGGCGCGGTCCACGATTCCTACCAGGTCGGCACCACACCGCGTATCGATCCGCCGGCCAATCATTTTGCCCTGCACGACGACGCGCGGCCTGCAGTTCTCCTTGCCGGCGGTATCGGCATTACCCCGATCAAATCCATGGCCCAGGCTCTGGAGAACCGCGGTACGGAGTTCCAGCTGCACTACGCCGGGCGCAGCCGCGGCGATATGGCCTTCCGCGATCGCCTGGAGCGTCAGTTCGGCCAGCGCCTGAGCATTTACAGCGCCGCCGATGGCGAGCGCCTGGATATCGAGGCGACGGTGGCCGCCGCGCCCGAAGGCGCGCTGATTTATATCTGCGGTCCCGAGCGCCTGGTCGGCGCCGTACAGGCCGCAGCCAAAAAACTCGGCATCGAGCGCGAGCGGATACGCCTGGAGCGCTTTAGCTGATAACCCCAACCCTCAAAAAGGAGATACCCCCATGAGCGAAATCACACTCTACCGTCACGCCCTGTCCGGCCACGCCCACCGTGCCGAACTGTTCCTCTCACTGCTTGGGCTCGATGCCAGGCTGGTCGACGTCGACCTCGCCGCTGGCGCCCACAAGCGTGAGGATTTCCTGGTGAAGAACCGCTTTGGCCAGGTGCCGGTGCTTGAGGATGGCGACACCCTGATCGCCGACTCCAATGCCATCCTGGTGTACCTGGCCACCCGGTACGACCACAGCGGGACCTGGTACCCGACCAACCCGATTCTCGCCGCTGAAGTGCAGCGTTTTCTCTCGGTAGCAGCGGGCCAGGTTGCCTTCGGCCCGGCGGCAGCACGGCTGGTAAATGTGTTTGGGGCCGCGCTCGATCACGAGAGGGCTATCGAAATCGCCCACGGTGTGCTGGCTGTATTGGAGAAACACCTGAACGGTCGCGACTGGCTGGTGGCAGACAAGCCGACCATCGCCGATGTAGCCAATTATGCCTATATCGCCCACGCCCCCGAGGGTGGTGTGTCCCTGGATGAATATCCGAATGTGCGTGCCTGGCTGGGCCGTATCGCTGCGCTGCCGGGTTTCGTGCCCATGCAGGCGACAGCTGTTGGCCTTGCGGCCTGATTCCCGATGTACCTCCTGAACCCGACCCCGGTGCTACTAGCTGCCCTGGCGGATATAGACCACCAGGGTTGGGAATTTCGAGGCATCGGTGCTGACCAGGAACAGGACACGGCGATCGCCGGAGAGCATGCCGTAGCGCTCGGTGCCTGTACTGACCTGGCCGTCGAACAGCACCAACATGAAATCCTGCCCCAGTGAATAGTTGCGGCCGCCACCGGAGTCGCGCAATACATTCTCCAGGGTCTGGCCGGTGACATCGACCACCAGTTCGGTCACCCCGGTGACCGGCTGCACACTGGACCAGGCGCCGTAGTAACGGCCAGCTGCCGTACCCAGGGTCTGGTCGGAGGAACGTCTCATGCAGGCGATGGCACCCTGGGCCGAGGACTGCACCTGGGTGCCGGTGAAGAAACTGCCATCCGCCGACAGACTGCCGGCCAGTTGCACATTGATGTTGTAGCTGAAGGTCATGGTGCCGTCGTCGGCCACCGAGTAGCCAATGGCGGTCTGGCCACTGAAGCCCTGGCGATCCTGCTCCAGGCGCAGAAGACCCCCACCCGCACCATCGGCGACCACCCGCACGAAACGCGAGGTGCCGTCGGTGCTGATGATTCCGCAATAGTAGGTGCCGACAAACTGGCCGGTCTGTCCGCCGGAGCGTTTCGGAATCAGGGTGGTTACCGAGATATCGTTGTCACCGGCATCGGTGTCCACCAGGGTGACGATATCCAGGGTGGCGGTGGCACCGCCAGCGGCAGTAAAGTTTGAACCCGAGGGGCTGGTGGCCAGCAGGCTGTCGGACTGGCGCAGGTAGTAACGGGGCTCGCGGTCGAAACTGTTGCGGGTGGAAGCCTGCAGGTTCAAGTAACGGTAAGTGTTGTCTGCCGAGAACAGGGCCTCCATCAGGGCGGCATAGGTGCCCGAGCCGTCGGCACCATGGCTGGCGGCGATGTATTCGGACGCTGCCGGTGCGTTGTTGTCCTGGACGAAAACCGCGGTCAGTGCCGGCGCGGCTGTATTGGGGTAGTTGTCATCCCAGAGCTTTGCCCAGGATTCGGAGTAGTTGAATTCGCAGTAGGGTTCCGGGGAGCTCTTGGGGCAGGGGCCGTCCCAGTGGGAGAAACGCCAGCCGGGGCGGGGCAGGCCTTCATAGAGCGCTGTCTCGTCGACAGTGACGTCGTTGTCGGTGCAGTTGCTGAAACTGCCGTTCTCGAATTCCTCCAGGGCACAGCCGCGCACGCCATTGAGGCGCTCGACAATGTCGCCCTGGCCCTGGATTGCGAGGGGGTGTTTGCAGGCTGCCAGCACAAGGGGCAGGAAAACGAAAAGCAAAATCCGCAGCTTTTCCATGTACAGGCGGCACAGCTCTAGAGGTTAGTAGACTCCATGATATCGGTTGCCGGGAAAGTGTCTATAGGCTTGTTCGGGCCTGGTTCAGCTTTCTGGTGAATGGCGCTCAATTCGCGCGGGTGCTTGCGAGAACTCCGGTTCGTCGGCCTGCAGTGCGGCCAGCGCTCGCGCCCGGTCGGCCTCGTCGAAAGTGCCGGTGGTGAGGCAGAACTCCACCAGGTTGTCGTTCGGGTCCTTGGTGTAAATCGAGTAGCACCAGTTGTGGTCGATCTCCAGTACTTCCAACCCGGCGTCCAGCCACTGTTGCTTGCGCCGCAGCAGATCATCCATGTCGGCCACATCGAAAGCCAGGTGGTTGATCGCGTCCGGCACCCCAGCGGCCTTCGATAGGTTGGTCTCCACCGTGTCACCGCCGGGCACATCGTGCATTTCCCAGAAGGCGATGAATTTGCTGTCGTCCTCCATGCGGTAGAAGAAATGCTTGGCCCAGCCGCCCTCGAGCACGGGCTGGATCTCGACCTTTACCAGCTCGAAGCCCATGACACCTTCGTAAAAAGCGTGGATCGCCTCGATATCTTTACAGGCCATTGCCAGGTGGTGGTAACCCATGCCTCAGTCCTCTTTCTTGTCGACCATGTCCATCACATCGAGATTGGCGCCTTCCGGTGCGGCAATCTCCACGATGCGCTCATCGACGTCATCATACTCCAGCCGCAGTGCCCGGCTCATGGTGGCGTGCATCTCATAGAGGCTGGTGATGTAGGTGAACTCGAGAATCTCCTCGTCGGAGAGGTGTTCCTTCAATACCGCGAATACCTCATCCGCCACCCGGCCGCCCTCCAGCACCAGGGCGTCGGTGTAGGCCAGCACGGCCCGCTCCAGTGGGCTGAATACATCGCTGACTGACCAGTGGGGGATGGCGGCAATCTTCTCTTCGGACAGGCCGACCCCGCGGCAGGATTTGCAGTGCTGTGAGAATACGAACTGGCTGCCCCGGCAGTAGCCAGCACGGGTCTGGCCGAGTTCGCGCAGTTGCGGGTCGAGCTTGCGCGCCGGGTCGCGGTAGAACTGGAAGCCCTTGATGGCGTGCTTGAGGCAGTCCGGTACCAGGGCAAACACCGTCCACCAGTTGCCGGGGGTGCCCGTCTCCGTGCCCGGCTCGGCCACCGGGTCGCGCTCACCAAATAACATGTCGTACATACCCAGGGCGATGGGATCTGCTTCGCTGCGGGGGACTTCTCGTAATCGCGGCATGACTGTCTCCTTACCTTCGGGCTGGGCATAGCAGGTCGTGACGGTAGAATACTCGAATGGATAAGTCCTTGCTGGTTCTGCGCAATCGCCTGCCCGCGTTTATCTGGGTGTTCACCGCCCTGTGGCTGGTGTTCCTGGGGGTAATGACCCTGGAGCTTGTGACGGAGGGGCCGCCGGAGGGATATTCGATGCTTGTAATGGCGGCCATACTCGGTGCCTTCTGGGTCGCCGGCCTTGGACTGGCGGCTTACGCGGGGAGCAAGCCCTGTACCTCGGTGACGGTCGATGCCGGCGGTGATGTGCTTTTTTCACGGCGCTATCCCTTCAGATTGGAACGCCGTCGATTTCCGGCGTCGGCCATCAATGCCGCAGAGGTGGTCGAGTCCACCGACGATGAAGGGGATTCCTATTTCTATGCGCGGGTCAGCGCTGGTGGCGAGTCATTCGATATTGCCGAGGGACACGACCGGGAACACTGCGAGCAGGTGTGTGGGCGGTTTAACGAGGCGCTCAGCCAATAAAAAAAGGCCACCTGTTGGTGGCCATTTTTCTGAATTGGTGGAGGCGGCGGGAGTTATACCCGGCCACCGCGTGGCGCGTCCGCAGCGGACGCGGGTCAAAAAATTTGGTGGAGGCGGCCGGAATTGAACCGGCGTCCGCCAGTACTCTGCCTTCAGCTCTACATGCTTAGACCCCGTTAATTGTAGTTAGCGGCCTACAGCCCAACGGGCAGGACGTAAACCGCGATCCCGAATATTTGTTTAACAGCGCCGCCTCGGGCATGCATTGCTGCGAACCAGTTCTATATGACAGTCAATAGCGCGGGGCTGGTACCTTGCTAAAGACCGCTAGCGGGGTTTATGCCGCCAGAGCGTAGTTGTCGTCGTTGGCAACTATAAGTTAACAGCTTTGGATTAAGGTGATTCGCTGCCATCACCGCATGCACATCAGGGTTTGTAACCGTCGTCGAATCCAAATCGCCCCCAGTGAACGCGCGATTATACCCCATAATCGGGGTGCTCGCGGGGTGCTATACACGGTGGTGAAACCTCGCCGGGCGCCTTATGCTGATGGCATTGCAGCGAGCAGTTGCAAGGAGGGTGGATGTCTTCGAAAGCCGGGCGCTATGTCCTGCCCAGTAATCGGTATACCGCACAGGGGAAGCCGCGCCATGTCGGCTTCGAACTGGAGTTCGCAGGGCTGGACTTCAAGAGCGCCGTGCGTGTGCTGGCCGAGGCGCTGGATGCCCAGGCCACGATTCATACCCAGGTGGAGGCAACACTGCAGCATCCCGTGTGGGGTAAGTTTTCGGTTGAGGTCGACAGCGAGTTGGCCAAGCGCCTGGCCAAGATACACGCCGATGCCCTGGGCAAGGCCGGTTCGAAGGACCCGCTGGCGGAGTGGCTGGTGAGTATGACCACGGAAGTGGTGCCGGTGGAAGTTGTTTGTCCGCCGATCGAGATGGGCAGCCTGCCGGTGCTGGATGCGATGGTCGACAGGCTGCGCCAGGCCGGAGCCGAGGGCACCGCCGAATCCTTCGTGTATGCCTTTGGCCTGCACATCAATACCGAGCTCCCCGGTTTCCGGCCCGAGCTGATCGCGCGCTACCTGAAGGCCTATGTCGTCGCCCAGGACTGGCTGATGCAGCGACACCGGGTGGATTTGACCCGCCGCATAACCCCCTACATCGACATCTATCCCGCCGCCTACCGTCGCCTGGTGCTGGCCTATGATGGCGAGGTCAGCCTGACCACGATCCTCGACGATTACCTGGAGTACAACGCCACCCGCAACCGGGCGCTGGATATGCTGCCCCTGTTCAAGCACCTGGATGAAGACAAGGTGATTGCGGGCGTGCCTGATTCCCGGGTCCAGTCCAGGCCAACCTTCCACTACCGCTTGCCCAATTGCGAGATCGACCGCGGCGACTGGCACCTGTCTGACAGCTGGAACATCTGGTGTGTGCTGGAAGAGCTGGTGGAAAGAGCTGCGCTGCTGGAAGAGCTGTCAGAGCAGTACCGGAAATTCGATGCAAACCTGATCAACTTCGGCAGGGCACCATGGCACCAGACCCTCGACAGCATACTGGCCGACCTGTTATCGGGGTAACCGGCACCGCCAGGCGCTTCTCCCCCGCCTGGCATGCTATCTGCCTGTCGGTGCGCCTGGCGGGCGGCCGACCCGTGCGGATCAATGTCGAGCGCCGACACCCGGCGGAGCACCTCGACGGCGTGATTGTCAGTGGCGGCGACGATATCCACCCGGGCCTGTACGGATCGGAGCACCTTGCGGACGAGGAATACGACCATGACAGGGACGACCTGGAGCAGTCCTACATCCGCTACGCCCTCAGTGAACGCCTGCCCCTGATGGGCATCTGCCGCGGCTACCAGTTGATCAACGTGGTGATGGGCGGGAGCCTGCACGTGGATATCCGCAAAATGCGCCAGAACACCTCCAACTTCGGCACCGTGCTGCCGCGCAAGAGGGTGTTGCTGGAACCCGGCTCCTTTATCGCCGGGCTTACCGGTCGTGAGCGCCTCTGGGTCAACAGCCTCCACTATCAGGCCGTGGACCGGGTCGGGGAAGATCTCGAGGTCACCGGGCGTGACCTGGACGACTTTGTGCAGGTGCTGGAGCACGACGCTGACGCACCGGTCCTCGGCGTACAGTGGCACCCGGAATACCTGTTCTATCTCCCCAGCCATGTGAAGTTGTTTCGCTGGCTGGTGCAGCAGGCCGGGCATCGACGCTCTTAATGGATTGGCTGTGAGCGCTTATGTCTTGCTGTTCTGGTCTGCCTTTGGCGCAGCTACCATCCTGCCCTTTTACTCGGAAGTGGTTTTACTGGCCACACTGGAGTCGGGTCACGATCCGTCCCTGCTGTGGCTGGTCGCCACCCTGGGCAATACCCTCGGCGCTGTCGTCAACTGGGCCATTGCCTGGTAGGTGGATTACCTGGTGAAGGCGCGCTGGTTTCCCCTGACCCTGGCGCAACTGGAGCGCGGACGCGCCTGGTTCAATCGCTACGGTTACTGGAGTCTGCTGATGGCCTGGCTCCCGGTGGGAGGTGACGCGCTGACCTTCGTCGGCGGCATGATGCGCGTGCGCCTGTGGTTGTTTGTGTTGCTGGTGGGTATCGGCAAGGGTGCGCGCTACGCGGTAATTATTCTGGCCTGGCAAATGCTGCCCGGGTCCTGACACGTTCCGGCACGGGCCACTTCACCGCCCCTCGACTACAATGGATACGAAAATCGACCCGGAGACAGGCATGGATTACGACCTGAAAATTATCAACGGCACCGTCTACGACGGCGATGGCGGCGAGCCAGTGCAGGTAAATATTGCGATAAAAGACGGGCTGATTGCCGAGGTGGGCGAGTGTGCCGGTGAGGCGGCGCGGCTTATCGACGCCAGCGGCCAGATTGTTACCCCGGGCTTTATCGATGTGCACACCCACTACGACGGCCAGGTCTCCTGGGACGAGGAAATGCAGCCCTCGGTCAATCACGGCGTGTCCACGGTGATCATGGGCAGTTGTGGGGTGGGCTTTGCGCCGGTGCGCGCCGCTGACCGCGACACCCTGGTACGGCTGATGGAAGGGGTCGAAGATATCCCCGGTTCTGCCCTGTCGGAAGGTATTACCTGGGACTGGGAAACCCTGCCGGAATACATGGATGCCCTGGACGCCAAACCCCACACCATCGATTTCGGGGTGCAGGTCACCCACGATCCCCTGCGTGTCTATGTGATGGGGGAGCGTGCGGTGTTTGACCAGGAAGCGACGGAAGAGGACATCGCCGAAATGCGCCGGCTCACCCGCGAGGCCCTGGAGGCCGGTGCCGTGGGATTCTCTACCGGGCGCAGCGATGTGCACCGCAGTGCCGACGGTGATTGGACGCCGTCCTCGGAAGCCACCGCCACCGAACTTGCCGGAATCGCACAGGCCTTCGACGGTGTCGGCCACGGCGTGTTGCAGGCGGTCAACGATTTCAACCTGGAGCGCGAGGGCGACCAGTTCGAGATCGAGTGGGACATCCTGATGCAATATGCGAAGGGCGCCGGCGGTGCGCCGTTTTCCCTGTCGCTGATGCAGCGTGATTTTGCGCCGGACCAGTGGCAGCGCATTATCGCTGCCGCGGAGGAAGCGAGTGAGGAGGGCGTCAATATCCGGCTGCAGGTTGCACCCCGGGGTATCGGTGTAACAGTCGGTCTGCAGTGCACCTTCCATCCCTTTATCGGTTTTCCCAGTTACAAGAAGATCTGCCACCTGCCCCTGGCGGAGCAGGTCGTGGCAATGCGCGACCCGGCCTTCAAGGCGCAATTGCTGACCGAGAAATCCGAGCCCATGGCGGGCGACGGTACCCCGGTGCCGCCGATTGCGGATGCGCTGCTGGCGGCAGTGGATTTTGTCGCCAGCAAGACCTTCCTGCTGGGGGAGAACCCGGAGTACGAGCAGACCGGTGAGACCTCGGTATTGCAGATGGCCCAGGATGCGGGCGTGCCGACCCTGGAAATGATCTACGACCTGATGCTGGAAGACGATGGCCAGGCGCTGCTCTATTTCCCGATTTATAACTACACGGAAATGAGTTTCGACAATGTGCTGACCATGATGAAGCACCCGTTGTCGATACAGGGCCTGTCCGACGGCGGCGCCCATGTCGGCACCGTCTGCGACTCCTCTTTCTCCACCTATTTGCTGACCCACTGGACCCGGGATCGCAGCCGCGGCGAAAAACTGCCCCTGGCCGAGGTCGTCCGGCGCCTGACCAGCGATGTGGCGGACTACTGTGGTATGCGTGACCGCGGTCGCCTGCGCGCCGGTCTCAAGGCCAACATCAATGTGATTGACTACGACGGTCTGCGCCTGCATGCCCCGGAAATGGTGCAGGACCTGCCCGCCGGTGGCCAGCGCCTGTTACAGGCGGCAAGCGGGTATACCGCGGTGATTGTCGGGGGCGAGACTGTGTTGGAAAACGACCGACTCACTGCGGCTCGTCCCGGGCACCTGGTGCGTTTGCAGGCAGCCTGACCCCGCGTGCTGGAATCCCTGGCGGGCGTCGCCTTTCCCGAGCTTCTGCTGATCTGGGGGATTACGGTTGCGGCAGTTTTGCTGCGCTCTTTCACCGGCTTCGGATTCGCCCTGGCGGCAGTGCCGGGCTACGCCCTGTTCATGGCGCCAACCGAGGCCGTGGTGCTCTGTGCCGGCCTGTCCGTGGTCCTCGGGCTGCAAACACTGCCCCAGTATGCTGGCAAGGCCCAGATAACTGCGCAGTGGCGGGTTTACGCGGTGGCCCCCATCGGTACCGCAGTCGGGGTTGTGATCCTGCAAACCCTGGATGCCAGTGCTTTCCGTGTGATCATCGGTGCCATCACCATCATCGCCAGCCTGGTGCTGGTGCGTTTTCACCCGCGCCGGCGGCAACCAAGCGGGGCGGTGCAGGTATCTGCAGGCCTGGGTAGCGGCTTGATCAATGGCGGCTTTGCCATTCCCGGACCGCCGATCATCGTTTACATCATGGCCACAGAATCAGACCCGGAGCGCAGTCGCGCCTTTATGATTGCCTTCTTCTCGTTTTCCGCCCTGGTCGCCCTGTCCGGTTTTGCGCTGGCCGGCATGGTCTCGGTGCAATCCGCCTGGCTGGCGCTGGCGGCTTACCCGGCGCTGTATTTGGGCGACAAGTTGGGCTTTGCCCTGTTCCGGCGATTCGGCGGCGGGCTCTACCGCCAGGTGGCGGTGGCTGCCCTGATGGTGATGGGCCTGGTCATTGCCCTGCGGGGATTACTGTAATAGGGGTCAGACCCCTTTTTGCTTTTTCAAAAAGGGCTCTGACCCCTTTTCCATTTAAAAAGGGCTCTGACCCCTTTTCCAAAATAAAACACCGCGACCCATGGGGATCGCGGTGGAACGGAGTGGCCTGATACGCCGGTTAAAACGACCAGGACTTAACCGAGACATGCGGGCCGATGACTGGTTGCCGCTTGCCCGGTACCCTCCTCCATGGGAGGGAATAGCGGTATTGCTACCGTGTATTAAATATGGTCCCGGACCGGTGGAATTTCAACGTGGTTTTTAGACGGAGTTTGTCTAAGCGGCAAAATGATTATAGGTACTAACACTAACGCCGCTTTCCGACTCACTGTTTCACATTTTCCCGCACGATACGCTGCTTCTGGCGGCTCCAGTCCTGCTCTTTCTGGGTCTGGCGCTTGTCGTGGGTTTGCTTGCCCTTGGCCAGGGCAATTTCCGCCTTGACCAGGTGGCCCTTCCAGTAAAGAGCGGTGCATACACAGGTCATGCCTTTCTGCTGGGTGGCGACGAGAATTTTGGCTAGTTCCTTCTTGTGCAGCAGTAACTTGCGGGTTCGGGTCGGGTCCGCCACAAAATGGGTCGAAACCGTGTTCAGCGGGGTGATATTGGCGCCCACCAGGAAAGCCTCGCCGTCCTTCATCAGTACGTAGGTATCGACGATCTGCACCTTGCCCTCGCGCAGGCTCTTGACCTCCCAGCCGGTCAGGGCCAGGCCGGCCTCAAATTTCTCCTCCAGGTGGTAGTCGAACTTCGCGCGTTTGTTCAGGGCAATGGTATTGCTGGATTGCTTGGGCTTCTTCTTGCTCATGGCGCGCAGTATGCAGGAAATTCCAGCTTTGTCAGCCACCTATTTGCTCCCGCGGTCGATTTTGCAGGACAATCGGTGCATGAGCATCGCAGTGCGTTCCACTACGGGAGTCTGGGGCAGTCGCACAACTTTTGTCCTTGCCCTGACCGCTTCCGCAGTCGGGTTGGGCAATCTGTGGCGTTTTTCCTACCTCCTTGGCGAACACGGCGGGGCGGCCTTCCTGCTGACCTACCTGGCCTGCCTGTTCCTGGTGGCCGTACCGGTGCTGATTGCCGAGGTGGTCATCGGCAGTCACGGTCGCGCCAACCCGGCGGGTGCGCTGCTCTATACCGCCCAACGCTCCGAATTGAATCGCGCCTGGGTGGTGGTGGCCTGGATCGCGGGCATTGCCGCGGCACTGGTTCTCGCCTACTACTGCGTGGTGGCGGGCTGGAGCCTGGCCTATGTGCAGAAGCTCCAGTCCGGGGTATTTGCCGATGCCAGTGCCAGCGAGGTAGGTCGTGAGTTCCAGGCCCTGCTCGCCGACCCCACCCAGCTGGTGCAGTGGCAGACCCTGTTTATTGTCATGACCTTTATCGCCTCGGGCCTGGGTATCTACCGCGGGCTGGGGCTGCTGTTCTGGATTGCCGTGCCGCTGCTGATGGTGGGCCTGGGTGTGTTGATCGAGTTTGCGCTGATGTTTGGCGACATGGAACGCACCGGCCAGTTCCTGTTCTCTATCAGCGAGTACGATTTCACGGCGCAGTCGGTGTTGCTGGCCCTGGGGCAGGCGTTTTACACACTCAGTATCGGCGTCGGGGTGGGGATGTCCTTCGGCGCCTACGCCCCGGAAAAGATTCCCATCGGGCGCACGGTTATTGCCGTCGCGGTGTTCGATACCATGATTGCACTGGCTGCGGGCCTGGCCATCTTCCCGATCATCTTCGCCAATAACCTGACCCCGGGCATGGGGCCGGGACTGATGTTCGTGGGCCTGCCCTATGCCTTCGGCAACATGGTGCAGGGGGAACTGTTCGGCGCGGTGTTTTTCATCCTGGTGTCGGTAGTGGCGCTGAGTTCGGCGGTGGCCCTGGCGGAGCCGGCGGTGTCCTACCTGGTCGAGCGCATGCATATCCGGCGGCCGCTGGCAGCACTGGCGCTGGGCCTGACCACCTGGCTGCTGGCCCTGTGCTGCGCCCTGTCATTCAACCAGTGGCAGGATGTGCACTTCGTGGCGGATCTCACCCTGTTCGAGCTGCTCGATGTGCTCACCGTGGGTATCATGCTGCCCCTGGTTGCACTGTTAACCGCGCTGCTGGTGGGTTATGCCATGCACCGGGAGATTCTGCGGGTCGAACTGTACCGAGAGAGTAATCACTTCTTTTTCCTGTGGCGCGCCTGTTTGCGGTATATTGCCCCCCCGGCCATCCTGGTGACCGCGGTGGTGGATTACCTCTGATACGACGATGACAACTATCCAGCGTACAGCCCTGTTACCTTACCCGGCGGAGCACCTGTTCCACCTGGTCAACGATATTGAGGCCTATCCCCAGTACATGGAGGGCTGCGTTGGCGCCGAGATTCTCAATCGCAGTGAGGAGCTGGTGGAGGCGCGCCTGGACCTTGCCCGGGGTGGTATTCGCCAGAGCTTTTCTACCCGCAATCGCAACCAGGCCCACCATACCATCGAGCTGGAATTGCTGGAGGGACCCTTCGAGCAGTTCAGCGGGCGCTGGCGGTTCCAGGGTCTCGGCGACATGGCCTGCAAGATCAGCCTCGACCTGCAGTTCACGCTCAATAACGCGGTGCTGGGTGCGGCCGCGGGCAAGCTGTTTGAATCGGTGACCCACAACCTGGTCGATGCCCTGACCCGGCGCGCCAGGGAGCTCTACGGATGACGCTATGACAGAAGCCAACAAGATCCCGGTAGAAGTCGCCTATGCCCTGCCGGAAAAACAGGAAATCGTGATGCTCGAGGTTCTGCCCGGCACCACCGCCCGGGAGGCGGCCGAGCAATCCGATATCATCCGGCACTTTCCCGAGCTGGAGCTGGCCGGCGCCAAGCTGGGCATCTTCGGCAAAGCCGTAAAGGATGACCAGGTGTTGCACGCCGGCGACCGGGTCGAGATCTACCGGCCGCTGAAAGCCGATCCCAAGGAGGTTCGCAAAAAGCGCGCCGCCGAAGCCAAGCAGCGCCGCGCCGAGCAGAAGGAGGCCTAGGCCTCGGTGGCGTCCGCCTCTGCCGCGGTTTCGGAAGAGGGCGGCACGGTGCTGGTGAAGTGGGTCAGCTTGTCGCCCTCGAAATGCACGGTCAGGCGCTTTTCAAACAGGGTGGTGTTGCCGTTGCGCAGGGTATAGATGTAATCCCAGCGGTCCTGGTTGAAACTGTCTTCGATCAGGGGAGTGCCGAGGATGAACCGCACCTGGCGGCGGGTCATGCCGGGCTTGAGCTGGTCGACCATTTCCTGGGTGACGATGTTGCCCTGTTCGACATTGATTCGGTAGACCCCGGGGAAGCCCCAGGAACTGCAACCGGCCACACAGGTGAGCGCCAGGCTGAGCAGCAGAATGCGCATTGGATGTACTTTCACTTCTTTGGAAGGGGTGGCATGATACCTCACCAATCTTCCTGAATACAGAGTAGCGGTCGCATGTCCGGAGAGAACCAGGAGCTGCGCAAAGCAGGCCTAAAAGTCACCCTGCCGCGGGTAAAAATCCTGCAGATACTCGAGGGTGCGAATCCGGAAGCCCAGCATATGAGTGCGGAAGACGTGTACCGGGCGCTGCTCGATGCCGGTGAAGATGTGGGCCTGGCCACGGTCTACCGGGTGCTCACCCAGTTCGAATCCGCCGGCCTGGTTACCCGCCACAATTTCGAAACCGGCCACTCGGTATTCGAGCTCGCCAAGGGCGAACACCACGATCACATGGTGTGTATGGAATCCGGCGAGGTGGTTGAATTCGTCGACCCCATCATCGAGAAACGCCAGCACGAATTGGCCGAAGAGCACGGTTACGAGCTCGTCGATCACTCGCTGGTACTCTACGTCAGAAAGAAGTAGTACCTAGGATACTTCCAGCATTTCCCGCGCTGCCGCGCGGGTCTTGTCGGTGATATCGATTCCGCCCAGCATGCGGGCGATTTCCTCGATCTTGTCACTGTCGTCGAGCTGCGCCAGGCTCGCCATCGCCTGCTTGCCCTCAGCGGATTTGCTGACCCGCAGGTGTTGTTCCCCCTGGGCCGCCACCTGGGGCAGGTGGGTGACACAAAGCACCTGGCTGCTGGTGGCCATGGCCCGCAACAGGCGGCCCACTACTTCGGCCACCGCCCCGCCGATCCCAACGTCGACCTCGTCGAAGACCATGCTCGGCACCGTATTGGTGCTGCTGGACACCACCTGGATCGCCAGGCTGATGCGCGACAGTTCACCACCGGAGGCAATCTTGCCCAGCGGGCGCGGTTCCTGGCCGGGGTTGGTGCTGATCAGGAATTCCACGTCCTCCAGCCCCTGGGGGTGCGGGTTGTCGCTGTCCCGAGTCTGCAGCGCCACCTTGAAGCGGCACTGTTCCATGGCCAGCTCCGCCAGCTGCTTTTCCACCCGGCCGTGCAGTTCCACCGCGGCCTTGCGCCGCGCATTGCTCAGGGAGTTGGCGGCTTTGACATAGTCAGCGCGCAGGCTGTCCAGTTCTTCACCCAGTTGTTCGAGTCTGGCGCTGCCGCCGGCCAGGCTCTCCCACTCATCGCGCAGTTCCTGGTGCAGACCGGGCAGTTGCGGTGCCTGCACCCGGTGCTTGCGGGCGATATCGTAAATACTGTCCAGTCGGCGCTCGACCTCGGCCAGCTTGCCCGGGTCGATTTCCACCTGGTCGAGGTGGGCGCGCAGTTCCGCCTCGGCTTCCTGGAACTGGATGGCGGCGCTGTCGAGCAGCTCCCGCGCGTTATCCAGGGCCTTGCCGCCCAGGGCATCCGCCTGCAGCAGGGCGAGGGCGGCGCGGGCGCCGTCCTGCTGTGATTCGCAGAGATCCAGGGCCTGCTGGGTCGATTGCAATACTTGTTCGGCATTGGCCAGTTGTTTCTGTTCCGCTTCCAGTTGATCCAGCTCCCCGTCCTTGAGGTCGAGCTTGTCCAGTTCCTCGACCTGGTAGGCCAGCAACTGGGCACGGGCACTCTGTTCGTCGCGGGCGGCGCTGAGTTCGTCCAGCTCACGTTTGCGCCGCAGCCAGTCCGAGGCCAGTTGTTCCAGCGCTTTCGCCGCCTCTCCCTGGCCGGCGTAATCGTCGAGTAACTGGCGCTGGATATCGCGGCGCAGCAGCGACTGGTGAGCGTGCTGGCTGTGGATGTCGATCAACAGCTCACCGAGCTGGGTGCAGTCCTGCAAGGTGCAGGCATTGCCGTTGATGAAGGCCCGGGAGCGCCCCTCGGGGGTGAGCACCCGGCGCAGTATGCATTCCCCGTCGGCGGCCAGCTCCCGCTCCTGCAGCCAGCGCTCTGCAGCGGGGATTGCCGAGATATCAAAGGTTGCGGTGATCTCCGCGCGGTCGCAGCCAGCGCGGACCGAGCTGGGATCGGCGCGATCGCCGAGGCAGAGGCCGAGGGCGTCGAGCATGATGGATTTGCCGGCACCGGTCTCGCCGGTTATCACGGTCATGCCGGGGCTGAATTCCATCTCCAGTTGATCGACGATGGTGTAGTTGTTGATGCGGAGATGGGCAAGCATGGCTATCTTATACCGCAGTTGCCCGGCAACTTGAACCATCCTGCGCGCTGGGGATGGTTTTTTCCCGGCGGGCGTTGTTAGAATCGAGGCATGTCAAACCAGGAAATCTCCGAACGCGCCAGCATCCTGCTGAAGAAGTTGATCGAGCGTCACATCCGCGATGGCCAACCCGTGGGGTCCAAGACCCTGCTGGAGGAGGCCTGCTTGCCGGTTTCGGCTGCGACGGTGCGCAATGTCATGTCCGACCTGGAAGAGCGCGGCTACCTGGTGTCGCCCCACACCTCGGCGGGCCGTATTCCCACCCCGGCCGCGTACCGCCTGTTTGTCGATACCCTGCTGCAGGTGCGCCCGGTTGACAACCAGTCCCTGGTCACCCTGCGCGAGGAACTGAACCCGGACCGGCCGGCCATGGAACTGGTGCAGACAGCCTCGCGGCTGCTTTCCAGCATCAGTGCCCAGGCAGGTGTCGTCACCGTACCGCGCCATGAGACCAACCAGCTGCGGCAGGTGGAGTTCCTGCCGCTTTCCGGCGACCGGGTGCTGGTGATCCTGGTCATCAATGAGCGGGAAGTGCAAAACCGCATCATTCATACCCAGCGCGCCTATACCGAAGAGGAGCTGCGCCTGGCGACCAACCTGGTGAACCGGCGTTTTGCGGGCCAGCACCTGGATGCCATCAAGCATCAGATTCTCGGGGAGATGGAGGCCGACCGGGCCTCTATCGACAGCTATATGCAGGCCACCCTGGACCTGGCCAGCAAGGCCTTCGAATCCGAGGAAAAGCCGGAAGACGAGTACCTGGTGGCGGGCGAGTCCCAGTTGCTGGGCAGTGCCACACCGGAAGAGCTGGAACACCTGCAGGAATTGTTCGAGGCCTTCCAGCGCAAGAAAGACCTGCTGCACCTGCTGGAGCGCTGTACCCGTGCCGAGGGGATCCAGATCTTTATCGGCGAGGAGGCCGGCTACGAGGTGCTGGGAAGCTACAGCGTGGTGACTGCCCCTTACACCGACGGTGCCGAGACACTGGGCGTGCTCGGTGTGATCGGGCCGACGCGCATGGCCTATGAGCGGGTAATCCCAATCGTCGACGTCACCGCGCGGATGCTGTCTTCCGCCCTGGCCACCAGTTCCGGCTGAATACCTGCCGGATTCGGGCAGTTACTACCCTGCAATAAGCCGTCTTTACCCTTGAAAAAGGGTGGTCTTACCCCCATTTCCCCCCGCAACAGTTAATGATAGGGTTTGCAGCCCCCGCAATTGGTGGTTTGCGGGCCCTGTTTTGGTTAAAGAATGATCATTTTGGAGCCGGATTGTGATCAATAAGGAACAACAGACTGCAGAGACCGAAGAAGCCGCAGCAGAAGAAGTAACGACCGCAGAAGAGCAGAGCGAACCCTCGGCGTCTGCGGAGTCCCCATCTGAGGATGCGGCGGAATCCGCCGGTGAGGCGGTCGAGGACCTGGAAGGGGCAGAGCTTACCGTAGAGCACCTGCAGGATGAGCTGGCCTCCGCCAAGGACGCCGCATTGCGCGCCGCCGCCGAGGCCCAGAATACCCGGCGCCGGGCGGAGCAGGAAGTGGAGAAGGCGCGTAAATTCGCGCTGGAGCGTTTCGCCGGCGAATTGCTGGCGGTCTTGGATAACCTGGAGCGGGCCCTGGAGGCCGCTGCCGAGTCACCCGAGGCGGGCGCCATTGCCGAAGGCGTGGACCTGACCCTGAAGCAAATGCTGGAAGTAATGAAGAAGTTCAACGTCGAGGTCGTCGACCCCGCCGGTGAGCCCTTCGATCCCCAGCTACACCAGGCCATGACCATGGTGCCCAACCCGGATATGGAGCCCAACACGGTCATGGAGGTGATGACTAAGGGCTACACCCTCAACGACCGTCTGCTGAGACCGGCGATGGTGGTAGTCAGCAAGGCGGCAGACGCTGAATAGGGGCATCGGGCAGGGCAAAGATTTTCCGACAAAGGCGCCAAATCCACTTGAAATGTGCGGATTTTGGCCAATATAGAACACAACTTGAAGAGTAATAGTGGTTGGCTGATGGCGACCACAGATTTGGAGAAAGACAATGGGCAAGATTATTGGCATTGATTTGGGTACGACCAACAGCTGTGTGGCCGTACTGGACGGTGACAACACCAAGGTCATCGAAAACGCAGAGGGCGATCGCACCACACCGTCGATCGTCGCTTATACCGACGACAACGAAATCCTGGTGGGCCAGTCGGCCAAGCGCCAGGCGGTCACCAACCCCCAGAACACGGTTTTTGCAGTCAAGCGCCTGATCGGCCGTAAGTTCAAGGACGACGTGGTCCAGAAAGATATTTCCATGGTCCCTTACACCATTGCCGAAGCTGACAATGGCGACGCCTGGGTAGAAGCCCACGGCGAGAAAATGGCGCCCCCGCAGGTATCCGCCCAGGTACTCATGAAAATGAAGAAGACCGCCGAGGAATTCCTCGGTGAGCCTGTCACCGAGGCGGTGATTACCGTTCCGGCGTACTTCAATGACTCCCAGCGCCAGGCCACCAAGGACGCGGGCAAGATTGCCGGCCTGGAAGTAAAGCGCATCATCAACGAGCCCACCGCGGCAGCCCTGGCCTATGGCATGGACAAGGCCAAGGGCGACCACACTATCGCTGTGTATGACCTCGGTGGTGGTACTTTCGATATCTCCATCATCGAGATTGCCGAGGTGGACGGCGAGCACCAGTTCGAGGTGCTCTCTACCAACGGCGACACCTTCCTCGGTGGTGAGGACTTCGACCTGCGCCTGATCGACTACCTCTCCGACGAGTTCAAGAAGGAGAGCGGCATCGATCTGCACAACGATCCGCTGGCCCTGCAGCGTCTGAAGGAAGCCGCAGAGAAGGCCAAGATCGAGCTGTCTTCCAGCCAGCAGACGGAAGTGAACCTGCCCTATATCACCGCAGACGCCTCCGGTCCCAAGCACCTGGTGGTCAAGCTGACTCGCGCCAAGCTGGAGTCCCTGGTTGAAGACCTGGTGGGCAAGTCCCTGGAGCCGATGAAAATCGCCCTCAAGGATGCCGACCTGAACCCCAGCGAGATCGATGATGTGATCCTGGTGGGTGGCCAGACCCGCATGCCGCTGGTACAGGAAAAGGTGGCCGAGTTCTTCGGCAAGGAAGCACGCCGTGACGTGAACCCCGACGAGGCGGTTGCCATGGGTGCGGCCCTGCAGGGCGCGGTACTGTCCGGCGATGTTAAAGACGTGCTGCTGCTGGACGTGACTCCGCTGATCCTGGGTATCGAGACCATGGGTGGCGTGGCCACACCGCTGATCGAGAAGAACACGACGATCCCGACCAAGAAGTCGCAGATCTTCTCCACCGCCGACGACAACCAGACTGCCGTGACCATCCACGTGGTCCAGGGCGAGCGCAAGCAGGCGGCCGGTAACAAGTCTCTGGGTCGATTCGACCTGGCCGACATCCCGCCGGCGCCGCGCGGCATGCCGCAGATCGAGGTGACATTCGACCTCGACGCCAACGGCATTCTGCACGTGTCTGCCCAGGACAAGGCCACCGGCAAGGAGCAGTCCATTCGGATTACGGCGTCTTCCGGTCTCAGCGACGATGAGATCGAACAGATGATGTCCGACGCCGAGGCCAATGCCGAGGCGGATGCGAAGTTCGAGGAACTCGTTGCCGCGCGCAATACCCTCGACGGCCTGGTGCACGCCACCAAGAAGACCCTCGAGGAAGCCGGCGACAAGGCGACCGAAGAGGAAAAGACTGCCATCGAGACGGCTGTCGCCGAAGCTGAAGAGGCTGTTAAGGGTGACGACAAGGAGGCCATCGAGGCCGCGACCACCAAGCTGACCGAGGCTTCCAGCAACCTGGCCCAGAAGCTCTACGCCGAGGCTGCCCAGCAGCAACAGGCGGAAGCTGCGGCAGGCGGACCTGCTGGAGACGGTGCCGAGGCACAGGCGGAACCCGCCGACGACGTGGTCGATGCGGAGTTCGAGGAAGTGAAGGACGACGACAAGAAGGCGTCGTAACTCGGTCACCCCCGAACACCTGGGGGTCCAGATGTTTTACTATATTGGGCCCCCGTTTACGGGGATGACGGAATGCCACCCCCGCTTATGCGGGGGTATTCGTTTTAAATAGTGGGTTCCCGCCTGCGCGAGGAATGACGGTAGATGTCGAAACGCGATTACTATGAAATCCTCGGGGTAGCGAGGGACGCCGACGAGAAGGAAATCAAGAAGGCCTATCGCCGGGTGGCAATGAAATACCACCCGGACCGCAATCCCGATGCCGCCGATGCAGAGGAGAAGTTCAAGGAGGCCAGCGAGGCCTACGAGATCCTGTCCGACCGGGAAAAGCGCGCCGCCTATGACCAGTTCGGCCACGCCGGTGTCGACCCGCAGATGGGCGCCGGGGCCGGTGGTTTCCAGGGCAGCTTCAGCGACATTTTCGGCGACGTTTTCGGCGATATATTCGGCGGCGGTGGCGGGCGCGCCCGCAGCGGTCCCCAGCGCGGCTCAGACCTGCGCTATACACTCGACATCAGCCTCGAGGACGCCGTGCGCGGTACCACCGTGCAGATTCGCGTTCCCACCCTGGTAGGCTGCGAACCCTGTGATGGCAGTGGTGCCAAGCCGGGTACCTCGGCGTCGACCTGTGGTACCTGTGGCGGTGCCGGCCAGGTGCGCATGCAGCAGGGCTTCTTCCAGGTTCAGCAAACCTGTCCCAACTGTCGCGGCAAGGGCAAAGTCATCAGCGACCCCTGCCCCAGCTGTTATGGCCGCGGCCGGATCGAGGAAACCAAGACCCTGTCGGTGAAAGTGCCGCCGGGTGTCGATACCGGCGACCGTATCCGCCTGTCCGGCGAGGGCGAGGCCGGCCCCGATGGTGGTCCGCCGGGAGACCTGTATGTACAGATGTCGGTGCAGGACCACCCGATTTTCGAGCGCGACGGCAAGCATCTCTATTGTGAGGTGCCGATCAATTTCGCCGATGCCGCCCTCGGCGGCGATCTGGAAGTGCCCACCCTGGACGGGCGGGTGATGTTGAAAATTCCCTCGGAAACCCAGACCGGCAAGCTGTTCCGCCTGCGCGGCAAGGGTGTGAAGCCCGTGCGCGGTGGCTCCACCGGTGACCTGTTGTGCCGGGTGGTGGTCGAAACCCCGGTTAAACTGAACAAGCGCCAGAAAGAATTGCTGGAAGAATTCCAGTCAACCATGTCAGACTCCGGTACCCGCCACTCACCCCGGCAGTCGAGCTGGTTTGAAGGCGTGAAGAACTTCTTCGATGACATGAAGATATGAGTACGCGAGTTGCAGTCACCGGCGCCGCGGGGCGCATGGGCAGAACCCTGATAGAGGCGCTGCAGGTGACCGATACGCTGGAGCTGGGCGCAGCCATCGAGCGTTCGGACAGCAGCCTCGTAGGTGTCGACGCGGGCGAGATGGCCGGTGTCGGCAAACTGGGCGTCAAAATCGCCGGTGATATCGCCGAGGTCATCAACGACTTCGATATCCTGATAGATTTCACCACGCCATCGGCCACCCTGGCCAATATCGAAGCCTGCGCTGCAGCGGGCCGTATGATAATCGTCGGCACGACCGGGTTCACCGATGAGGAGCAGGCGCAGATAGACAGTGCCGCCTCCTCCATCGCCATCTGCAAGGCCTCCAATTTCAGTACCGGCGTCAATCTCTGTTTCACCCTGCTGGAGCTGGCCGCCGCCGTGATCGGCGATGACTCCGACATCGAGATCTACGAGGCCCACCACCGTCACAAGGTTGATGCGCCATCGGGTACGGCCCTGAGCATGGGTGCAGCCGTGGCGAAAATCCTCGGTCGGGATCTGTCTGAAGTGGCCGTATACGGCCGCGAGGGTCAGACCGGTGCCCGCGATCAGAACACAATCGGTTTTGCCACGGTGCGCGCCGGCGATATTGTCGGTGACCACACGGTGACCTTTGCCGCCGAAGGCGAACGGGTGGAAATCAGCCACAAGGCTTCCAGTCGCATGTCCTTTGCCCGCGGTGCTCTGCGCGCAGCGGAGTGGCTGGATGAGCAGGAGCCGGGCCTCTACAACATGCAGGATGTACTGGGATTGCGCTGATGGATGCCGGAAGCGATTACATTGTCAACGTCGACGAGACCAACGCCCAACAGGTCCTCATTGAGGAGTCTACCCGGCGCCCGGTGGTGGTGGATTTCTGGGCGGACTGGTGCGAGCCCTGCAAGACCCTGATGCCGCTGCTGGAAAAGCTGGCCAATGAATACCAGGGCCAGTTCCTGCTGGCCAAGGTCAATGCCGACGAACAGCAGATGATTGCCCAGCAACTGGGTGTGCGCAGCCTGCCCACAGTGATCGTGATCAAGGACGGCCAGCCGGTGGATGGCTTTGTCGGGGCCCAGCCGGAAACCCAGATTCGCGAGATTCTCGGCAAGTACCTGCCCAAGCCCTGGGACGGGTTGCTGGAACAGGCCCAGGCTCTGCTGGCTGAGGGTAAGACCGCTGAGGCTCTGCCACTGCTGCGCCAGGCCTGGGATGAGTCCAACCATCGCCACGATATCACCCTGGCCTATGCGCATGTGCTGATCGAGGCCAACCGCCTGGATGAGGCGGACAAAGTCCTGGGTGAGGTGCGTATGGCCGACCAGGATGCGGGCTGGGAGCAGCTGCAGGCACAATTGAAACTCAAGCGAGAAGCAGCAAGATCGCCGGAGATCGAGGCGCTGGAGCAGCAGTTGGCCGGAGATCCCGATAATTTAGACCTGCGTCAGCAACTTGCTATCCAGTACAACAACAGCGGTATGCACCGCGAAGCCATGGAGGCACTGGTCTCCATCCTGCAGGTCGATCGCGAGCACCACGACGGCGGTACTCGCAAGGCGCTGCTGGACATCATCGCCAGCCTCGGCAAGGGCGACCCCCTGGCCGCGGAATTCCAGCGCAAACTCTTTGGTTTGATGTACTAGAGCAAACCCGCGTGGCGCAACGTTTGAGGCGCCTGTCCCCTCAGAAATAAATTCGCCCTACAGTGTGAATTTTCCACATTTATCCGCACCCCAGATCGAATATCCTTAACGCGGTTTAGGCTCGACCAGAATAACTAGAGCAGCGGTCAGTAAATAGCCTTGCAACGGTAGGGTAGGGCACATCGTGACGGCCGGGGTTCATCTCCGTGTCGGTGTTGCGTCTTCTACCAGCCACAACAATGAAAAAGCACGGAGACACACATGAAACCGTTTACACCCAAAAAACTGGCCTTGGCCATTTCTGCGCAACTTGCGCTGACCGCCGGCGTTGCCCCGGTCGCCGTTGCTCAGGAAGACGCCGCGCTGGAAGAGGTCGTAGTTACCGGTACCCGTCGTGAAGCTCGCTCAGTCTATGACTCTGCTTCGCCCATCGACGTGATCGGTGGCGACGAATTCCGCAACCAGGGCGGTACCGATATGACGGACCTGATCCGCACGGCCGTTCCGTCCTTCAACGTTAATATGCAGCCCATCAGTGACGCGGCCACGGTTATCCGCCCCGCGAACCTGCGGAACCTGGCGCCGGATCACACCCTGGTCCTGGTTAACGGCAAGCGCCGTCACCGCGCCTCCGTTATTACCTGGCTGGGTAACGGCGTCTCCGACGGCTCCCAGGGACCGGACATCTCCGTGATTCCCACGATTGCCCTCAAGCAGCTTGAAGTGCTGCGCGACGGTGCCTCCGCCCAGTACGGTTCTGACGCCATTGCCGGTGTGATGAACTTCATCCTCAAGGATGACGCCGAGGGCGGCACCCTCGAGGGCAAGTACGGCGAGTACGATGAAGATGGCGAAGCCGTTTGGTCCATCGCCGGTAACATCGGCCTGCCTTTCACCGACAACGGCTTCTTTAACGCCAGCTTCGAATACGGCGAGTCTGACGAAACCATTCGTTCCGTGCAGCGTAACGACGCCCAGGCGCTGATCGACGGCGGTAACACCGACGTCAAGAACCCGGCCCAGAAGTGGGGTAGCCCGGAAATCAGTGACGAGATCAAGACCATCTTCAACATGGCAGTGGAGCTGAACGACAACGCGGAAGCGTATGCCTTCGGTAACTACGCCTACAAAGAGGTGGATGGCGGTTTCTACTTCCGTAACCCGGATACCCGCGGTGGCGTATTTAGCAACGACAGCGGCGTAACCCGCCTGGTGGGTGACATCACCGGTGACATGTCCGGCAACTGCCCGGTCGTACCCGTGGGTGATGATGCTGCTCTGCAAGCTGTGATCGATGACCCGAACTGTTTCGTCTTCAACGAGTTGTTCCCCGGTGGTTTCACGCCGCGTTTTGGCGCTGATACCAAGGACGCGTCCCTGTTCGCCGGTGTGCGCGGCAACCTGAATAACGGCTTGAACTATGACTTCAGCGCCAGCATGGGCTGGAATGACGCGGACTTCTTCATCTACAACACGGTGAACGCGTCACTGGGTCCGCAGACGCCGACCAACTTCGATCCGGGCGACTACACCCAGACCGAGTACAACTTCAACGCCGACTTCAGCTACCCGCTGGAGGTCGACATGTTTGCCTCCGACCTGAACATCGCCGGTGGCTTCGAATACCGCGTGGAAGAGTTCGAGATCACTGCGGGTGACCAGGATTCCTGGACATTTGGTGCCCTGGCCGACCAGGGCTTCAGCGCCGCGTCCAACGGCTTCCCCGGCTTCAGCGCGCTGATTGCCGGTGACTGGGATCGCGACAACTGGGCGGCCTACCTGGACCTGGAAGCTGACGTGACCGATCGCTGGCTGGTTGCGGTGGCGGTGCGCTACGAAGACTTTGACGACTTCGGCAGCACCACCAATGGCAAGATCCAGACCCATTTCGAAGTAACCGACTGGTTGGGCCTGCGGGCTACCTACAGCACCGGCTTCCGCGCCCCGACCCCGGGTCAGTCCAATGCCTTTAACGTGTCCACCACGTTTGACCTGACTATCGGAGACCTGATCAACGAAGGCGTGGTACCCCCGACCAACCCGGTGTCCCAGACCCGCGGTGGTCAGGAACTGGAGGAAGAGGAGTCTACCAACATCTCCGCCGGTCTCGTGTTCCAGTGGGAGAACCTGAGCCTGACGGTCGACTACTACAAGATCGAAGTGGATGACCGGATTGCCCTCTCTCAGAACTTCCAGCTGACCGACCAGGAGCGTCAGGACCTGATCGACTCTGGTGTAACGGCCGCGGCCAACATCCGCGACTTCCGCTTCTTCGTGAACGATTTCGACACGGAGACGGAAGGCTTTGATGTTGTCGGCACCTACTCCCTCGACTGGGCAGCGGGTCTGACCGACTTCAATCTGGCCTACAACAACACCGAAACCGACGTTGACAGCTTCAGCGAGAACATCATCGACGCCACCCGCGTCGCTGAGCTGGAGCAAGGCCTGCCCGAGTCGCGTTACACCCTCGGTGCCACCCACCTGTACGACAGCTGGCGCTTCATGCTGCGCTTCAACTGGACCGACGAGTGGTACGACGGTGAGGACTTCGGCAGCATCGCTGACTTCGGTGACCCGGTACCGACCTACGACGACTACTGGACCATGGACGCCGAGGTGAGCTACGCGTTTGAGGACCTGGGCCTGTCCCTGGTTGTCGGCGCCAACAACCTCACCGACGAAACGCCGGATGATAACGAAGGCGCCGCGGACGGTGTAGGTAATGCCTACAGCCAGTTCGCTCCGCTGGGCTTCAACGGCGCGCTGTACTACGGTCGTGTGATCTACAACTTCTAAACCAACAACAACAAATGCTGTACCAATACGGGCCCCTCTGGGGCCCGTTTTTTTTGGCCTGCAGAGAATATTGATGTCTTGATGTCTAATTAGTTGATGCTATGATGTCAGACATGAGAACCACGCTGACAATCGAAGACAGTACCGACAGAAAGCTCAAGCAGATAGCCAGAAAAACAGGCAAGAGCTACAAGCAGGTCGTCAATGAGACACTGCAGCGCGGGCTGGCGGCTCCAGAGTACCCGAAGCGAGAGTACCGGCTTGAACCCAGCTCACTGGGGGAGCCGCAGGCGGGTTACGATCTCACCAAGAGCCTGCAGCTGGCCGATCAGCTTGAGGATGAAGAACTGCTCAGGAAGATGAAGCAGCGGAAATGATCCTGGTTGATGCCAACCTCCTGATCTACGCGATAAATGCAGATTCCCCGGACCATGCTGCCGCCAGGCACTGGTGGGAATCGACGCTGTCCAGGGGTGAAGAGGTGGGGCTGGCCTGGGTGGTGATCCTGGCATTCCTCAGGATCACCACACGCGCGGGCATACTCGGCAATCCCTTGTCCGCCGATCGCGCCCTGGCCTACATCGACGAATGGCTGGACCTGCCGAATGTCAGTCTCGTGCAGGGGGGAACCGGCCACTGGCAAATTTTCCGGCGCCTGCAGCTCGATGTCGGTACCGCGGGCAACCTGACCTCGGATACACACCTGGCTGCGCTGGCCATCGAACTCGGGGCAGCTATCTACTCTGCTGATTATGATTATCAGCGCTATCCGGCTTTGCAGCATATCAATCCACTGCAGCCGGCAGGCGGAGCGGGCTAGGTGAGGAGCCAGTCCAGGGCTTCTGCCTCGTCGCGAAACACAGAGACTTCGTGATCGTCGGTTGAGCGAAATACCTCGTGCACACGCAGTTGGCCAAACTCCAGGTCGCGGTCGACCAGCAGTGCCGCCTTGCCGGGCTGGGAATCCCGGGACTTGCCGATTTCTGCAATCAGGCGCAGTTCGTCGCTGGAGAAGTTGAGGTCGCAGTCGAGAAAATTCCAGAAGCGGCGGGAACAGACAAAGGTGCCGTCATTGGAAATGTCATCGAGGATGGCAAGAATGTCGGCAATTTCTGCAGTGCCGGTTACCGTGATCTGCAGATACTCATCACCGGGTTCGAACTTGATGTCGTAGTTCGTGGACATGGGGACAGTCTAACTCAGAACACCTTCTTACCCGCCACATAGGTTGCCAGCACCCGGTTTTTCCAGATGTCCTGCTCGGCCACGGTGAAGTAGTCATCCCGCACCAGGATAAAATCCGCCGCGTAGCCGGGCATCAGCCGGCCTATCACCTTTTCCTGGTGGGCGGACCAGGCGGCCCACTCGGTAAATAAGCTAAGTGTTTGATCTCTATCGAGTTTTTCATGCGGCAGCCAGCCGCCGGGGGGCTGGTTGTCCTGGCTCTGGCGAGTGACTGCCGCAAACAGGCCGTAGAACGGGTTGGCAGACTCTACCGGGAAATCCGAGCCGCCGGCCAGCCTGGCGCCGCTGTCCAGCAGGGTTTTCCAGGCGTAGGCGCCCTTTAATCGTTCCTCACCGAGACGGTCCCCGGCCATGTTCTTGTCGCTGGTGGCGTGGGTGGGCTGGATGGACGCGACCACGCCGATTTCCGCGAAGCGGGGAATATCGACGGGCCGGACAATCTGGGAGTGCTCGTTGCGGTGGCGCAGGTGACGGTTGTCGTGCTTTTTGATCATTAGCTCGAAGTAGTCCAGTACCCGCGCATTGGCCTTGTCACCGATGGCGTGGATATTGACCTGGTAGCCGGCGGCCATGGAACGGCCCATGTGCTGGTCCAGTTGTTCGTCGTTGACCAGTAGCAAACCCTTCTGACCTGGTTCGTCACTGTAGTCCTCAAACAGGGCGGCACCGCGAGAACCCAGTGCACCGTCAGCGGAGATTTTGACGCTGCGGATATCGAGCATGTGATCCGGGTCGATCAATGGGCCCTGGCGCAGGTAGGCGTCGTTGGCCGGATCCAGCACGCTCAACATGGCGTAGATGCGGATCGGCATTTTGTTATCCCGGCGCAGGGCCTGGAAGGCCTTGACCTCCTGCGCGGATATGCCCGCATCGTGTACCGACGTCACCCCGTTGCGGGCCAGGTCTTCCATGGCAGTGAGCGCGAAGCGCTGCATATCTGCATCGGTGACCGGCGGCATGACCTGTTCTACCAGGTTCATGGCGTTGTCGATCAGCACGCCGGTGGCGCGGCCGTTTTTGTCGCGGATAATCTGCCCACCGTCCGGATCGCGGGTGTCATCGCCGATACCCGCCAGTTCGAGCGCCTTGCTGTTGGCCCACATGGCGTGGCCGTCGATGCGCCCCAGCGCCACCGCTTTTTCGCCGCTAACCACATCCAGGGAGCGGCGATCCGGAAATTGTTTGCCGGGCCAGAACACCTGGTTCCAGCCCCGGCCCAGGATCCACTCCTGGTCCGGATGTTTCGCGATGAAGGCTTTGACTCTCGCCACGGAATCCGCCTCGCTGTCACTGCCCACCAGGTCAACGGCACTCAGGGCGCGTCCGTGGGACGTGACATGGCCGTGGGCATCGATCAGCCCGGGCAGCAGGGTGGCACCCTCGCCGTTGATACGCTCGTCGGCCTGGCTTCGCTTCACATCCAGCGGTTGCCGGTAGAGCCGGGTGACCTTGCCCTGGTCGAATTCCAGCGCCACAAACTGGACCCGCTTGCCATCGTTCATGGTGTAGCCGTTGATGTTGTACACCAGTGTCGAAGCACCGGCCAGGCTTGTTAAAGTGAGTGCCAACAAACAAATAAGGCCACGAATCATAAGGGTTCTCCAATATAGGCCTGGGCGAAGGTGGTGATTTCCTCCGCATCGTAAAGAGTCCATCCCTGTTCGGCAAAGGCCTGCAGTTCCGCCGTATCGGGGAAGCTGTAGTAATTGCCGCCAGTCGGTTGAGGCTGCGCCGGCAGGTCGTCTCCCCGGGCCAGTGATTGTACGCATTCCGCGAGTATTGCACAGGCCTCGGGGTACAGCGCCAGCACATGCCAGAGATACGATTTGCCCGGGCGCACCGGCAGGGTGGTGGTGGCAATGATGTCGCCGGTATCGATGCCCGGGTCGGTGATGTTGTGAATGGTCGTGCCGATCTGCGATTCGCCGTTGAGCAGGGCGCGGAAGGTGGCCATTACCCCGCGGTAATCCGGCAACAATCCCGAGTGCAGGTTGATCACGCCACGGGAGGGGATGGCAATGGCCTGCTCCCTGAGTATGCCGCCGTAGCGGATGCTGAGTACCAGTTCCGGTTCACCGGCAGCCAGGATCGCCAGACTCTCCTCGCTGTTGATCCTGTTCAGGTCCTCGACCGGGGCGACGCTGTAGTTGCCCAGCCCCTCAAAGCTGAGCAACTCGCCGCGCCCGACCCCCAGCGCCGGGAATAACAGCTCGTTGAACAGGGTCTGCTCGAAGAACTTTAATGCCTTGAGTTGCGGCGCCATCTCGGTGTCGCCGCCCACATGACTGGACAGGTAAACCCGCAGGCTGTGCTCACCGTGGAGAGCGGGCAAGAGGTGGTTGAGAGCGAGGTTACTGGCCACGTCCCGGTTGGCCAGGACAGTAATCTTCAACGGCGCATATCCAGCTGCATGATCAGGTCGGTTTGTTCTGCATCGCCCAGCATGAATCCGTGTTCGCCCACATCGACAAAGCCCTGCCGGTGGTAAAACTCGATGGCCCGCTCATTGTCCTCCCACACGCCGAGCCACAGGGTCTGGAAACCCTCGGACTGGGCAATCTTGATGGAGGTGTGGAGCAGGATTTTGCCGACGCCGGCGCCGATGAGGTCGGAGTTGGCATAGATGCGCTCCAGTTCCACCGGTTTCGGGCCGCTGACACAGATCTCGGCGGGGCCGCGGCGCAGCTTGGCGTAGCCCGCCGGGATGCCGCGGTCTTCTGCCCAGATAAAGGTGCTGGCGGGGTCGGCGAGCTCCGCCTCGATCTGGTCCCGGGAAAAGGCACTTTCCAGGTAGAGGGCCATGTTCTCGGGGGTGTTGCGATCGGCAAAGGCCGCGGCAAAGGTGTCGCGGGCGAGTTCAGCGAGCCGTTCCGCGTCACTGGCAACCGCCATGCGGATATCCAGGCTCACGCGCCACCTCCGCTGCCGGCGAGGGCGCGCAGGGCATCACCGGTAAGGCGATAGCCCACCCACTCACTCTGGTCTTTGGCGCCAAGGGCCTCGTAAAACTTGATGGCCGGCTCGTTCCAGTCGAGCACGTTCCACTCGAAGCGTCCGCAACCGCGCTCCACCGCCAGCGCTGCAATATGTTGCAGCATCTGCTTGCCGGCGCCGTTACCGCGCCGATCCGGCGTGACGTAAAGCTCCTCCAGGAAAATCCCGTACTTGCCCAGCCAGGTGCTGTAATTCATGAAATAGCTGGCGTGACCGATGGGCTCGCCGTCCTCTTCACAGATCAGCGCCTCGACCCGTGTGTCGGGGCCGAAGATATCCCGCCGCAGATCTTCCTCTGTCGCCAGGACCTCGTGCTCGGCTTTTTCGTAGATGGCGAGCTCGCGGACGAAGCGCATCAGCAGGGCGGCATCGTCAATGAGGGCAGGGCGGATGGTGAGCATAGGGTCTCCGGGGACACAGACTTATTCAGGATAGCCCAGAAAAGGGGTCAGAACCCTTTTCCAAATTCTCAAAAGGGTTCTGACCCCTTTTCTGAATGTGTGCGTATAACACATTAGTCAATACTTGAATGTTGGGAAAACATACTGTAGGTTCAAATCCCCCTTGAAGGAGGTGTTCATGGACACAAGTTTTTCGGCGGAAGAAATCGCCTTTCGCGACGAGGTTCGGCAGTTCTTTGCCGAGGAGTGGAATGAAGAATCCCAGCAGGGATTCGATCGCCCGGAGACCTATAAGCAGGCCCTGATCGACTGGCAGCTCAAGCTGCACGAGCGGGGCTGGATGGCACCCGGTTGGCCCGCGGAATACGGCGGCACCGGCTGGACGCCGACCCAGAGCTTTATCTTCGATACCGAGCGCGCCATGGCGGGAGCACCGGATGTGCTGCCCTTCGGTGTGAAGATGGTGGCACCGGTGATCTACACTTTCGGTAGCGATGAGCAGAAACAGAAGTTCCTGCCGCGCATCCTGGAAAGCAAGGACTGGTGGTGCCAGGGCTATTCCGAGCCGGGTGCAGGTTCCGACCTGGCCAGCCTCAAAACCAAGGCGGAGCTGGACGGTGACCACTATGTGGTGAACGGTGCCAAGATCTGGACCAGCTATGCCCAGTTTGCCGATTGGATTTTTTGCCTGGTGCGTACCAGTACCGAGGGCAAGCGCCAGGAAGGCATTACTTTCCTGCTGATCGATATGAAGTCCGAAGGCATCAAGGTCAACCCGATCGTTACCATCGACAACCACCACAGCCTCAACGAGGTGGAATTCAACAATGTGCGGGTGCCGGTGGAGAATCGCATCGGCGAGGAGAACAAGGGCTGGACATACGCCAAGGCCCTGCTCGCCCACGAGCGCACCGGTATCGCCAACGTGGCCGATTCCAAGGGCAATCTCGCCCAGATCATCGAGCTCGCCAGTCGCGAGGTGCCGGGCGGCAGGCCCCTGATCGAGGACGAGAGCTTCCAGCGCCGACTGTCGGATGTGGAGATCGAGCTGATGGCCCTGGAGTACACGGACCTGCGGGTACTGGCCTCTGTGGCCACCGGTGGTGCACCGGGTGCGGAATCGTCCCTGCTCAAGATCAAAGGTACCGAAATCCAGCAGGCGGTCCAGGAACTGCGAATGGAAGCCGCCGGCTACTACATGGGTGTGCTGACCCCGGAAGGGGACCCGGATCCCAGCGGCCACGAATTCGGCGATCACGCCCGCCGCCGTTACATGTACGGCCGCGCCAGCACGATCTACGGTGGGTCGAACGAGATCCAGAAAAACATCATCGCCAAAGCCGTGCTCGGGCTGTAAAGGAGGAACTCGCAATGAATTTTGATTTCTCAGAAGAGCAGGTAATGCTGCGCGACAGCGTCGCGCGGTTCGTGCAGGACCAGTACGATTTCGATACCCGGCGCAGCATCGTCGACAGCGATGCGGCTTTCAGTGCGGAAAACTGGCAGACCTTCGCCGAGCTGGGCTGGCTGTCTATTCCCTTCGCCGAGGAAGACGGTGGTTTCGGCGGCGGTCCCCTCGACACCATGCTGGTGATGGAAGAGATGGGCAGGGGCCTGGTGGCGGAGCCTTTCCTGGCCACCGTGCTGCTGTTTGGCGGCCTGATCCAGAAAGCCGGCAGTTCCGCACAGAAGGAAGCCTGGTTGTCGCGCATCATCGGCGGCGAAGTGCAGGGTGCCTTTGCCTATCTGGAGCGCCAGTCGCGCTTTGACCTTAACGATGTTTCCACCGCGGCCAGTGCCGACGGTGACGGCTACGTCATCAACGGCGAGAAAACCGTCGTCTTCAACGGCGCCAGTGCCGATGCGTTGGTAGTGTCTGCGCGCACCAGTGGCGAGCAGTACGACGAGGCTGGCATCAGCCTGTTCATCGTCGATGCTACTGCCGATGGTGTGGACACAACCAGCTACCGCCTGATGGACGGCCAGCTGGTGGCCAATATCCGCCTCGACAATGTCAAAGTCGGCGCCGATGCCCTACTGGGCGCGGCGGATCAGGGATTTTCGGTGATCAAAGCGGTAACCGATGATGCGACGCTGGCCCTGTGTGCCGAGGCCCTGGGAATTATGGGGTGGCTAAATGCGACCACTGTGGAGTACACCCGCACCCGGGAACAGTTCGGTGTGGCCATCAGTACCTTCCAGGCCCTGCAGCACCGTATGGTGGAAACCTTCATGGCCTTTGAGCAGACCAAGTCACTGCTGTACCGCGCGGTCAGTTCGGCGGCGGATGGCAGCGATGAGGCACAGAAGAACCTGCACGCTTTGAAGGTCATCGTGGCCCGCCACGGCAAACTGGTCGGCGATGAGGCTATCCAGATCCACGGCGGTATGGGTTTGACCGATGAGCTGGCAGTGGGTCATTACGTCAAGCGCCTGATGATGATCAACACCATCTTTGGCAACGGTGATTATCACCAGCAGAAGTTCAACACCATCGCTTATGGCAATGTCGGTGCCGAAGCTCCGGCCGAGTCACCTGCCAAGGCGGCAGACGCAGCCTGATCGCGGGGCTCAGCCGTCCTGGCTGGGCCCGCCTCTTACCTTACTCCCGCGCACCCTCTTTTGCCCGAAAGTAGCCACCGATGCCATTGACGAGGTAGATCACACCCCCGGAGATCATCAGGGCTACGTCATTTTCTGCGGCCAGTGATGCCACGCGCGGACTGAGACCATTCAGCGCAGAGGGATAGAACATGCCAACCATGCCAAGTCCAATCAGGCAGGTGCCTGTGATTGAAAGCACGACGTAGACCGGGCTGCGCTGCATCTTGTTTAAAGGTTGGTCCGCCGGGTCCTGCCACTTTTCGGGTTCCATGTGATTGCTACTCCTTAACGAAGATGAACGCTGCAAATACGATAAAAACTGTCGAGAGAATCAATAGAACTGTTGCCATTTGTCCGTGACTGCTTGACTTGATCCGTGCATCTCCGGCTGTGTTGATCTCGATGTCGATGAGTTGACCGGTTTTGGCCCCGGGTGCGGCCATACTGGACAGGAACTGGTGTTTCTCACCGTTCCTCTCGTATTCAATCGTCGGAAACGTACTCTCTCCCGAACCCCGAATGGATACGATGACACCTTCTGCCGTAACTGTATTGGTGAATTTCTGGTTTTCCCTTCTCAGGTGCAAGCCTATTCCGAAAAATAACAGGCCGACCAACAGGAAACCGAAGGGGAATGCCAGATCCATCAGGTCGAAGGCTGGATCGAGCAGGTCGGCTACCGACTCGAAGAAATCGAAGACTGCTTCCATGTTGCTGAAACTTCTTTTTGACTCACTATACCATCGCAGTCCGAAATTCACGCGGCGAGTCGCCGTGCCAGCGCTTGAACGCCGCTGAGAAATTACCCGGCGTGCTGTAGCCGAGCAGGACCGATATCTCCTCGACCGGCAGTGTACTGTTGCCCAGGTAGTCCTGGGCCAGTTTGTAACGCACCTCGTCGAGGATCTGCTGGTAGCTGCTGCCTTCATCGGCCAGTCGACGACGCAGGGTGCGGGTTGAGACCTTGAGCTTTTCCGCCACGTAATCGATATCCGGGAAGAAGCCCGGTCGCGCCACGATCAGTGTGCGCACCTCGTCGACGAATCCCGAGGATCTGCTGAGGCGAGCCAACAGCCGCTGGCACTGTTGCTGGCACATGCTGGAGGTCTCAGCGTCCCTCAGGGGCATGGGGGTTTCGAGGATCTCGGCGTCGAAGTAGATGGCCGTTTTGTCAGTATCGAAGCGAACATCGCAGCCAAAATGCTCCTCGTAAGGTTTCCTGTAGCCGGTGTTGTTGTGCATCAGCGACACGCGCTTTGCCGGGAAGCTCATGCCCAGGGCGATTTCACCGGCGAAGCGCACCGCGCAGGCATCGCGGTCCACGTAGTACTGCAGCAGATCCTCGGGTACGGGCAGGCGGGGTGCAAAGCTGAGGGCCGCTTCCTTGCCGCTGACCTCGAAACCAATGCCGAACAGGGTGAAAGACAGCAGGCCGAAGTTGCGCACCACCAGCATTGCCTGGCGCAGGGTCGGTGCGCTGAGGAAGGCGTAGCCGAACAAGCCGTAGGTCTCCAGGGTGTAGTAGCGGCCGACGTGAAGGCCCAGCAGGGGATCGCCGGAGAGTTCCAGCAGTCGGCGGTGGAAGGCGAATTCCTGCTCCAGGGTAAAGCCGTCGTAGGCCGCATCCAGCAGCTGCTCCGCGGTGACACCGGTGCCCTCCAGGCATTGAGCCTGCTCAAACCCCAGGGCCGCCATGGCCCGCAGGGCCGGTGGCAGCGCCTTGATGTGATGGGCGATGCTGGTGGGGCTGCTCATGGGCCAATGCTACCGAAACGTGGCCGAAATTCATAAGTATTTGTCAATTTGGCATATTCATTCCCGGGACTCCTGCCCCTATTCTGGTCCCATCACGAATTAACCCAGAGTGGGGTCATAACAATGTTGATGAAAGCGGCACAGCGCAATCCTTCCGTGGTAGTGATCGGGGCCGGCATGACCGGCGTCCTGATGAGCATCAAGCTGCAGGAGGCGGGCATCACCGATGTCACCATCCTGGAAAAAGCCGAGAAGCTCGGCGGTACCTGGCGGGAGAACACCTATCCCGGCGTCGCCTGCGATGTACCGGCCCACATGTACACCTACTCCTTTGCTCCCAACCCCGACTGGAGCCACTGCTTCGCCCCCGGTGACGAAATACAACACTATTTCGAGGATGTGGCGCGTCGCTACGGTATTACCGACAAGGTGCGCTACAACGAGGCGGTGACGAAGTGCCACTACGTCGATGGCCAGTGGCAGCTGGAGACCAGTAAGGGTGACTCCCTCACCGCTGATTTTGTTGTTTCCGCAACGGGCATTCTGCACCACCCGGCCTACCCGGATATCAAGGGCCTCGAGGATTTTACCGGCGACTGCTTCCACACCGCACGTTGGGACCACTCGGTGGACCTGGCCGGTAAGCGCGTGGGTATCATCGGCACAGGTTCCACCGCCGCCCAGGTGATTCCGGAATTGCAGAAGCGGGTTGGCCATCTCACCGTGTTCCAGCGCACGCCCCAGTGGATTGCGCCCCAGCCCAACCCGAGCTACACCGAGGAGACCAAGCAGGAGTTTCGCACCAACCAGCGCTTCCTGGAGAAGGTGCGCCAGCGCCACTTCCGTTTCTTCGAGCAGATTTTCTCCAAGGCGGTGATCGGCAAGAAGCTGCCGCACCTGATCATGAGCCTGGCGGCCAAGTGGAACCTGCGCTGGAATGTGCGCGACCCGGAGCTGCGCGCCAGGCTTACGCCGGACTACAAGGTGGGCTGCAAGCGGCTGATCTTCAGCTCCCTGTTCTATCCCGCCATTCAGCAGGACAACGTGCACCTGGAGACCAATGGCATCGAGTGCATCGAGGCCGGCGGCGTGCGCACCAAGGACGGCCAACTGCATGAGTTGGATGTACTCGTGCTGTCTACCGGTTTCCATCCTTTCAACTTCATGCGCCCCATGGATATGCGCGGCAAGAATGGCCTGTCCATCGATGAGGCCTGGAGCAAGAAGGTCCAGGCCTATCGCAGCGTGTGCCTGCCCGAGTTTCCCAACTTTTTCCTGATGCTGGGTCCGAATACGCCGATCGGCAACTACTCGGTGATCGAGATGAGCGAAGTCCAGGGGCGTTACGTGATGCAACTGATCCAGGCCTGGCGTGAGCGACAGCTGGATGTGGTGGAAGCGACCCACGATGCCAAGCAGCGTTTCAACACCTACCTGCGCGAGGGCATGAGCAAAACGGTGTGGGTCGGGGGCTGCAACAGCTGGTACCTCGACGCCGACGGCGACCCCGCTATGTGGCCCTACACCTGGGAGCAATGGAAGAAGGAGATGGCAGTGCCGGAGTTCGGTGATTTCGTGATCGAACCCGCGGAGGTGGAGCAAACCGAACGCGAAGCGGCTTAGTCGATCACAGGTTATACTTTGAGGCACAGGGGCCGGTTACCGGCCCCTGTGCTGTGTTGTTTAAAGCGCAGGACGTTGATTCAGGAGGGTGCAGTGCCTGTCGAGGTTCGGGATGTGAATGGCGGCCAGGGTGTGGTGATTACCGGTACAGGCGTTATCACTGAAGCCGATTACATCGAAGCTATGATTCCCCATCTCACCCAGGACGAAGACAAGTTCAGCCAGTACCGCTATTCCCTTTCCGACTACACCGGGGCCACCCAGGTTGATGTGCCCAACCATGCGGTTGAGCGCGTTGCACAGTACTGCGAATATGCGGCGCGCGGTAATCCCTTACCAGTGGTAGCGACCGTCGCCGGTAGCGGCCTGCCCTTCGGGTTGACTCGAATGTGGGAAATCCTGGTCGATACCCTGCCCTGGGAGACCATGAGCTTTACCGATAGAGATGACGCGGAGGCCTGGTTGCGAATGCGGGTGAAACAGAAGTTCGGCCTGGACGATATCAGCTTCGACTGATGTTCTCGGGAGCGTGTCATGCCGGTTGATGTGAAGGACACTGACGGGGGCCTGGGTGTCGTCATTACCGGCACCGGCATGGTGACCGGTGATGAGTATACCCGGGCATTGCTGCCGCACCTGGCCCAGGCGCCGGAGCAGTTCGCGCAGTACCACTATTCCCTGTCTGACTATTCAGCCGTGACCGAGGTCGAGATCCCCAACAGTGCCGTGGATGAAGTTGCCCGCTATTGTGTCGCGGCAGCGACCTCGAACCCGGAGGTGGTCGTGGCAATGGTCACCAATCCAGGACTGCCCTACGGCTTGGCGAGAATGTGGGAACTCCTGACCGATTCCCTGCCCTGGGAATCCATGGTGTTTACTGAACGCGAGGAAGCCGAGGCCTGGATCCGCCAGCGGGTACGACAGCGATTCGGCCTGGAGAACATCGGCTTCAGCTGAGCGGCGCCGGTTTCGCCCGGCACGCCCTTGGCGTAAAATCCCGCCTCTGCCGTCAGTGAGAGTATGCCGTGCCCGATATCCAAATCCCCGATCGACCGCAACTGGAGCGGTGGCTGAAGCAGTCCGGAACTGCCTACGATATTTGCCACCAGTGCGAAGGCCTGCACCTGCAAGCCCTGCGCCCGGTCGAGGGTGTGATCGAGAGCCGACTGTTCCTGGAACGCTACGGCCTGTTGCTGACCACGGAACTGGAGATCCGGCCCATGGCGATCCTGGCCCTGTCCGCAGATCTGAGTCGCCTCAACATGGACTACCCGACGCTGAAAGTCTTTCTCGATATTGGCGATGAGACCGTACCTCAGCTGGTGGTCGCCGGTGTTCAGCTCACCGGTTCAGGCCTCAGTTTCGAGCAGTTTTCCGCCTTTGTGGCGATGACGCTGGAAGAGACCCGCCAATTGGCGGAGGCCTGCCTGCAGCTCGACTACCTCTTTGCAGAGCCGGACAGGGGGCGCACCGAGCCCACCTCCTCCCTGCACTGACAAGCATAATGCTCAGCGTTGGCGCCACCTCAGTGGGTGTCGGCTGCCGTGCATGATCGCGAGCACGAGTAGATACTCCTGCTCCAACTTAAAATACACCGCAAATGGAAACCTGCCGATCAGGGCGCGCCGGGTACCACGATGGATGATTGGGTAGGAAGCGGGGCTGCGTGAGATTGAATCCAGTGTATGTTGAATCGCATCGAGGAAGTCGTGTCCGAGGCCCTCACGCTGGGCTTCATACCATCGTGCGGCGTCTAGCAAATCTGCTTCCGCCTCTTCCCTGAGGCGGACTGCATAAGTCATAGTAGCTTGCGCATCTCCGAGAGGACTTCCGCGGCAGGCCGCCCGCCGTTGTTGTCTGATTCGAACCGGGCCAGCCGCTCGTCAAGTACAGCAGCTTGCTCATCGGTCAATGGCAGTAATGACTGATCCTGAGCAATACTGTCCCAGAGATCTTCGACAAGCTGGATTCGCTCGTCGATGGGCAACTGACGAAATTTGGAGTTCATGAGAAAATCATACGCCAACCCACTGCGCTGTCCAGCGAAGAAATTCTTCATATTCAGTCAGTCCTCAGCACATAGATTTCGGATTGCTATCGCGGCAATACTTGAAGATCAGGCAAACATACTGTAAGTTCAAATGCCTTTTTTCGGGCGTCCCCCGGGCGCTCGCACCAATGGAGCAAATGCTATGAAGTTAGGCTTTCTGCTGGGCTACTCCGGCAAGCACATCCACATCCCCATAGACCTGATCAAGACGGCCGAGAGCCTGGGCTACGACTCCTGCTGGACGGCGGAAGCCTATGGCTCTGATGCGGTCACGACGGCAACCTGGGTGCTGGCCCAGACGGAGAAGATCCGGGTGGGTACCGCCATCATGCAGATGCCGGCGCGTACACCGGCGATGACAGCCATGACCTCCATGTCCCTGTCGCAGATGTCGGGAAACCGTTTCATCGTTGGTCTGGGTGCTTCCGGGCCGCAGGTGGTGGAAGGCTGGCACGGGGTTCCCTATGGCAAGCCGATCACGCGTACACGGGAATACATCCAGATCATGCGCAAGATCATGGCCCGTGAAGGCCCGGTCGAGTTCGACGGCAGCATGTACCAGATGCCCAATACGGGCGACGGCACGACCGGCCTGGGTAAGCCGCTCAAGTCCATCCTGGAAGGCAACAACGATATCCCGATTTATACAGCATCCATTACACCCGCCGGCCTGCGCTGTGCCGCCGAGGTCGCCGACGGTGTATTCCCGGTGTGGATGGACCCGGGTAAGTACGACATCTTCGCCGATGACTTCAATACCGGCTTCGAAAAGGCCGGCAATAGCAAGAGCCTCAAGGACTTTGACGTGGCGCCCTTTGTGTCGGTGGCCATGAATGACGATATCGATGCCGCCTTCGATTCCCTGCGTCCCTGGCTGGCGCTCTACATCGGCGGCATGGGCGCCAAGGGCAAGAACTTTTACAACGACTACGCCACCCGCCTTGGTTACGGCGAGGCAGCGGAAAAAATCCAGGATCTGTACCTGTCCGGTCAGAAAGTGGAAGCGGAAGCCGCGGTACCGAACGAGCTGCTCGACGAGGTCGCCCTGGTCGGTCCCGCCGACCGTATTCGCGAGCGCCTGGGCCGCTGGAAAGATGCCGGTAGCCGCGGTGAAGTGGGCAGCATGCTCATCGGCGCCCACGATCCGGCCGTGCTGGAGTTGATTGCCAGCGAGATGCTCTGATGCAGGTGCAGGACAAGGTCGTCGTCGTTACCGGCGGCGCCAACGGTATCGGCAAGGCGCTCTGCGAGCGCTTCGCCGCCGAGGGTGCCCGCGTTGTCGTCGTGGTCGACCTTGAGGAAGATAACGCCCGGACCGTGGCCGAGGCGATCGGCGGTGTGGCCTTCGGTGTGGATGTGAGCGACGAGAGCCAGATCCAGGCCATGGTCGCCCAGGTGGAAGCCGATTACGACCATATTGACCTGTTCTGCAGCAATGCGGGTATCGGTGCCGGTGACGGTGAGCCCTGGTGGGCCACGTCGGCGTCCAATGAGACCTGGCAGGCCATGTGGCATATCAATGTCATGGCGCATATTTACGCAGCCCGGGCCTGCCTGCCGAAGATGATCGAGCGCGGCGAGGGTTATTTCCTGCAGACGGTTTCAGCGGCAGGACTGTTGAACCAGATCGGTGACGCGGCTTATTCGACCACCAAGCATGCCGCGGTGGGATTTGCCGAATCCCTGGCGATTACCCACGGCGATGATGGCATCAAGGTGTCGATGGTTTGCCCCCAGGCGGTGCGCACACGCATGCTCGGTGATTCCGATGGTGCCAGTGCCGGCGTCGACGGCATTATCTCGCCGGAGGACCTGGCGCAGTCGGTGATCGAGGGCCTGGACGAAGAGCGCTTCCTGATATTGCCGCACCCCCAGGTGGAGCAGTATCGCCAGAACAAGACCGCCAATTACGACCGCTGGATCGGCGGCATGCGCAAGCTGCGCCGTGCCGTTGGCAACCCCGATTTTTCGAAATAGGGGTCAGAAAAAGGGGTCAGAACCCTTTTTATAGTTAAAAAGGGTTCTGACCCCTTTTTTGGACCCCTTTTTTCTGGAGGCACCATGGCAGCTATTGATCTTTTTCGACTCGACAACAAAATCGCCCTGATCACCGGGGCCAGCCGCGGCATCGGCGAGGCCATGGCCCACGGCCTGGCGGAGCAGGGCGCCCACGTGATCGTGTCCAGCCGCAAGCAGGACAGTTGCGAGGAAGTGGCCCAGGCCATCCGCGATAACGGCGGTGAGGCCACGGCCATGGCCTGCCACGCCGGTGACCTGGACGCCATCGACAGTCTGTTTGCCGCTATCGCCGAACAATTGGGCGGTATCGATATCCTGATCAACAACGGCGGCACCAACCCCTATTTCGGGCCGGTGGCAGAAACCCCGGTGGCGGCCTTCGACAAAACCGTGGAGGTGAATTTCCGCGGGCCGTTCTTTCTCAGCGAGAAGGCCGTGGCCATGATGCGTGAGCGCGGTGGCGGTGCCATTGTCAACGTGGCGTCCATCGACGGTATCAGCGCCGGCACCTTCCAGGGGGTTTACAGCACCACCAAGGCAGCCCTGATCAGCATGACCCAGTCATTCGCCGTGGAAAACGGCCAGTACGGCATTCGCGTCAATGCCCTGTGCCCGGGGCTCACCGAGACCAAGTTCACAACCGTGTTCATGGAGCAGGACAGCTACGGCGATACCATCGGCCACCTGCCCCTGCGCAAGGCGGCCAAGCCACTGGATATGGTGGGCGCCACCCTGCTGATGGTCTCCGATGCGGGTGCCTGCATGACGGGACAGACCCTGGTCATCGACAGCGGACACCTGATTGCCCACGGGCTATAGTGTCCTGCGTCATAAGCAAGCTGCTCGCTTACCACACTAGGGTATAATCACCGCGTGGAAACTTCAGCCCGCTTTGCCCAGACCATACTCAACGGTTTTGAGTCCTACTTCGCCGACTTCCAGAACATTACCCTGGCGGCGCGGCCGCGTTTTGAAAACGCCGACTGGCAGGGTATGCACGCGGCGTCCCGCCAGCGAATCGACCTGTACAAGCAGAAGGTCAGCCAGGTCATGGAGTATGTGCGGCTCATCGCCGGCGATCACCTCAAGGATTACCGCTTCTGGACCGAGGCCAAGGCCCACTACGCGGCGCTGATCGAGGGCCACAATAACTTCGAGATCGCCGAGACCTTTTTCAATTCGGTGTATTGCTCCACCTTCGATCACCACAAGATTCGCGACGAGCACGCGTTTGTGTTCTCCACCCAGGGTGACATGCCGCCGGTGCGGGACATGCAGATTTTCCGCAGCTACCGTTCCCGGGAGGGGCTGGAAAGCATGGTCGAAAACCTGCTCGACGACTATGCCTTTGGCGTGCCCTACGAGGACAAGGCGCGTGACGTGGCCTATATCTGCAGTGCTGTGCGCGACTACCTGCTGCCGCGCTTCCCGGTCGCCGAGGATGCCTTCGAGGTGCTGGTGCTGGAGTCGGTGTTCTTCCGCAACAAGGGCGCCTATATCGTCGGCAAGCTGGTCTCGGGGCGCGAGTCCATGCCCTTTGTGTTGCCGGTGCTGCACACGGAGCAGGGCAGTGTGTATATCGATACCATCCTGTTCGGCTCCGACAAGGTATCGGTGATTTTCAGTTTTACGCGCTCCTATTTCATGGTCGATGCCCTCATACCGTCGCAGTACGTGCTGTTCCTGCAGAGCCTGATGCCGGCCAAGCCCATTTCGGAAATCTACTCCTGCATGGGTTACAACAAGCACGGCAAGACCTATTTCCACCGCTGTGCCTTCCGTCACATGGCCAATACCAGCGACAAGTTCATCCTGGCGCCCGGTATCAAGGGCATGGTGATGAGCGTGTTTACCCTGCCCAGCTACGACTTCGTGTTCAAAATCATCAAGGATCGCTTCACGCCGCCCAAGGACATGACCCGCGAGCAGGTGATGGAAAAATACCGGCTGGTGAAGCGCGCCGACCGCGCGGGACGCATGGCCGACACCCAGGAATTCAATAACCTGGCATTCGCACGTAACCGTTTCTCCGACGAGCTGATGGAGGAATTAAGAGCGGTGGCACCCTCGGTAATCGAGGAGCACGGCAAGGCCCTGGTGATCCGCCACGTGTACGTGGAGCGGCGCATGACGCCACTCAACCTGTACCTGCAGGACGCCACCGATGAGCAGCTGTGGGCGGTGATGGACGAGTACGGTAATGCCATCAAGGAACTGGCCTCGGCCAATATCTTCCCCGGCGACATGCTGCTCAAGAATTTCGGTGTGACCCGCCACGGCCGGGTCGTGTTCTACGACTATGACGAACTCTGTCCGCTGACCGACTGTAACTTCCGCACCATTCCCGAGCCGCGTACCGAGGCCGAGGAAATGGCCAGCAAACCCTGGTACACAGTGGGGCCCAACGATATTTTCCCGGAGGAATTCCGCCTCTTCTTCAGCGGCAACCAGCGCGCGCGCAAGGTCTTCGACAAGTTGCACAGCGATATCTATGACGCCGCCTTCTGGCAGGGCCTGCAGGACCAGATCCGCAGCGGCTATGTCTACGACTTCTTCCCCTACCGTCGCAAACTGCGCTTCACCCGCGCCGAGGAGCCCCTGCAACGGGCCTACAATGGCTAGCATTTACCTGATACGCCACGGCCAGGCCTCCTTTGGCACGGACGACTACGACCGCCTCTCGGACCTCGGTGCGCGCCAGGCGGAGGTGCTGGGTGAGTACCTGCAGCACTGCGGCGTTCAGTTCGATGCCGTCTACAGCGGCGAGCTGCAGCGCCAGCGGCGCACGGCCGAGATCGCCACCCAGGGACGCAATCATGTCGATGAACACCGTATCGATGATCGATTCAACGAAATCGACAACGAGGGTCAGCTGGCGGCGATCACTCCAGTGTTACTGGAGCAGCGACCCGAATTGCAGGAGTACGCGGACCGGGCCTTCGGCTCGACCAAGGATTACCAGAAGCTGCTGGAGCAGGTGTTCAATCACTGGGTGGACCTGGGGGCCGATGCCCCGGAGGGCCTGCAGAGCTGGGCGGACTATTCCGGTGGTGCCCGCGCTGCAGTCGCCGAAGTGATGGAAACCCACGGCGGCGGCAAGACCATTGGTATCTTCACTTCCGGCGGCACTATCGCTACCATCGTCGCCCAGGTGCTGGGTCTTGAGGGCAGTCAGACCTACCAGTTTTATGAGCCGGTTATCAATTGCTCGATCACGCGGCTGCTGTACAATAGAAACAAGGTTTCATTATCTTATTTCAATGACCATTCCTTTCTCGACGTGCTGGCACGCCAGAAAGGAGAGGACCTGATTACTTACCGATAATGGTTGATATCTTTCTCATCAGGCACGGCGAAGCCGAGGCCGCCTGGGGCGAGGCTGCTGACCCCGGGCTCAGCCCTGCCGGGCGCCAGCAGGCCCTGCAGGTGCGCGACGAGCTGGAAGCCTACAGCAACCTGAACATCATCAGCAGCCCGCTGCTGCGTGCCGTGGAGACGGCACAGCCGCTGGCCACGACCCTGCGCAGCCAGGTGGAAATCGACGACACCTACCGGGAAATTCCCACCCCGGTCGACATCGATGACCGCCAGGCCTGGTTGTCGGGCTTCATGCGCCAGGAGTGGTCCGAGCAAAATCCCGAAATTCTCGCCTGGCGCGATACGGCCTGGAACAAGCTGTTTGAGCTCGACAGGCATACCGCCATCTTCACCCATTTCATGATCATCAATGCCATTTGCGGGATGCTGACCGAATCGGCGGAAACCGTGTGCTGCGTGCCTGACAACGGCTCCGTCATGCGCCTGCGCCTGGATGGCAATGCGCTGAAGCTGGTGGAAGTGGGCCGGCAGATGCAAACCCGCGTCAACTAAAAGGGGTCAGACCCCTTTTTGGTTTCTATAAAAGGGCTCTGACCCCTTTTTATTTGAGCGGTCGGATGAGAGCCTCCTGGGCCACCGATGCGACCAGCCGCCCGTCCTGTGAATAGAAGATACCGCGTGTGAATCCCCGCGCTGACAATGCCACCGGGCTGTCCTGGTCGTAGAGCAACCATTCATCCGCCCGCAGGGGCTGGTGAAACCACAGGGCGTGGTCGAGGCTCGCAAACATCAGGTTTTCATCGCGGGTAGTGACCGGGTGCGGGTGCAGGGATACCCCCAGCAGGGTCATATCCGACATGTAGGCCAGCAGGGTCTGGTGCACCAGCGGGTCGTCGGGTAGATCCCCCAGGGCTTTCATCCACACGCCGCTGTAGGGCTCGCGGATATCGTTTTCCGGGTGCAGGTAATCGCGCCGATCGAGGGGACGGCGGTCGATAGCCCAGGACTGGGGTGCGTCGAATTTTTCCGGGAAGTGTTCCGCCATGACCGTCCAGTAATCCAGGTCGCTTTCCAGGGTCTCCGGGTCTGCTACCTGCGGCATTTCAAACTGGTGGGCGGGGCCTTCCTCGGCCACCTGGAAAGAAATCGAGGTATTGAAGATGGCGCGACCGTTCTGCTTGGCCACGACCCGCCGGGTGGTGAAACCGCGGCCGTCGCGAATCGGGTCGACCTCGTAGATGATCTGTTGGCTGGGGTCGCCGGGGCGCAGGAAGTAGGCGTGCATGGAATGGGCACTGCGGCCCGCCTCCTCCACGGTGCGGATGGCCGCGTTCAGGGCCTGGGCCAGCACCTGGCCACCGAAGACCCGGCGCGGGATGCGCGGGCTCTTGCCAATGAACAGGTATTTGTCGAGCTGCTCAACCTGCAGGTTAGCCAGCAGTTTATCCAGGTCGTCCACGATCACTCTCTCTGCTAGCGCGCCGCCAGCCCGTTGAAGTACATCTCGTAATAGTCGATAGAGGCCTGACCCACATCCTCCATTTTACGCCACATCGGCAGGTCCATGGCCGCGTTGGAGGCGCCGCTGATGAGTTCCTGGGCCACCTCCACATTGATTTCCCGCACGCTGCCATCGGCGATGCCGTCGCGCATGAACTGGCCGAAGCGGTCGTTACTGGCATCCGTGATTTTCAGGATCTCCTTGCGCCGGGGTACCGGCAAGGCCGTGATCGAGTTGTAGCGAATCATCGGCCCGCTATCGGAATTCTGCACGTGAAAAACCCGGCGCAGGGTGTAGTCCACCTTGTCCATGCCGCTGGGCAGGGGGTTTGCGGCAGCGTGGACATCGCGCAGGATATCGAGGGACCGGGTATAGCAGTTGTAGAGCAGGTCTTCCTTGTTGCGGATGTGGTAGTAGAAGGCGCCCTTGGTCACGTGCAGGGTCTCGGCGATCTCGTCGAGGGAGGTGCCGACAAAGCCTTTTTTATTGAAGAACCAGGTGCCGGTCTTGTAAAAGGCGTCCTGCTTGAGCCGGTTCTGCTCGTCGCGGTCGAAGCCGTGACTGGAATTCTCGTCGGCGTCGCTGAAGTCGAACTCACCGAAGGCGTAGCGGCCGTCGGCGCCGGCGATGCCGTAGGTAATCAGGTCAACGGCATCATCGATCACCTTGTCCAACTGGTCGGCGGGTACGGTACGCAGCCAGTTGAAAGACCACTGCATGGAACCGATCAGGCTCAAGGTGGCGGCGGTACTCTCCAGGGGGCGGATGTTGCCCTCTTCGATGCCGTCGCGGATGTACTGGCGCATACGTTTGAACATCTCGATGTAGCGCTGTTCCACGTCCTCGCGGTGCTGGTCCTTGAGCGAGGCGATTTCCAGCAGGGCGGCGGTGTGGTTGCGCTTGCCTTCCTGGGCGTCGCGCCAGTCGGTGAAGTGGGCGCGCATGGCTGCCTGGATGCGCGCCAGGCCGGTATCGCGGCTCTGCTCAATCTGGTCCAGACCCGCCATGATGTTGTCCAGCGCCGCCATGTAGCACTGGTAGATCAGCTCTTCCTTGGTTTTGACGTAGTAGTAGAGGCTGGTCTTGGTCAGGCCCAGGCTCTGGGCGATATCCAGCAGGGTCGTGGAGCGGGAGCCGCGGCCGTTAAACAGCTTGGCCGCCTGGGACAGGATCGCCATGCGCTTGGCATCGTGCTGTGCCGTGCGGTTGAAGGGCGAGCTGCCGGGCTTGCCGTTTGTCGTAGTGTCTTTGGCCACAGTGCTGGAAATACCGAATGTTCTACGGTTCTACTTTTGAGTATGTTTTTTAACTGGGCCATCATACCCCGCCTGTAGTCAGCGGGCCAGCTTTTTGCACTCGGCGTGGCGAAAGCAGTCGGTGGTGTGGTCGTTGACCATGCCTGTGGCCTGCATGTGGGCGTAGACGATGGTCGAACCGACGAAGTTGAAGCCGCGTTTTTTCAGGTCCTTGCTTATGGTGTCCGACTGGGGGGTGGAGGCAGGCAGCTCCTTCATCGACTTCCAGCGGTTCTGGATCGGTTTGCCATCCACGAAGTTCCACATATAGTCGCTGAAGCTGCCCCACTCGGCCTGCACCTCCAGGAATGCGCGTGCATTCTGCCGCGCACTGTAGACCTTGAGGCGGTTGCGGATGATGCGCGGGTCCTGCAGCAGCTTGTCCAGTTTCTTGTCGGTATAGCGGGCCACCTTTGTGGCATCGAAGCCGTCGAACAGGGCGCGATAACCCTCGCGCTTGCGCAGCACCGTGATCCAGGCCAGGCCTGCCTGGGCGCCCTCCAGTAAGAGGAATTCGAACAGGGTGTCGTCGTCGTAGAGTGGCACGCCCCATTCCTCGTCGTGGTAGCTTACGTAGAGCTCATCGTCTCCACACCAGGTGCAGCGCTTGGCCATGGCGGTCTCCTTTTTCCCGGGATGAGTATAGAATGAGCGCCCATGACTGACACCGTTTTGTTTGCCAAAAACGGCCACGTGGCCCGCATCGTTCTCAACAATCCCGCCAAGCACAACTCCCTCGGCGAGGACGAGTTGTCGGCCCTGCAGGCTTACACCGACCAGGTGGCCGAGGACAGTGATGTGCGGGTACTGGTGGTAACCGGCCGCGGCGACAAGACCTTCTGTGCCGGGGCATCGCTCAACCAGCTGGGCAGCGGCCAGATCAGCGGCGATTTGTTCCAGGACACCACCGACAAGCTGGCCCACCTGAATGTGCCGACTATCTGTGCGCTGAACGGCAACGTTTTCGGTGGCGGTGTCGAACTGGCACTGAGCTGCGATTTCCGCATCGGTATCGAGGGTACGCGCATGCGGGTACCCGCGGCACAGATCGGGCTTTGCTACCCGCTGAGCGGTATCAACCGCTTCGTGGAAAGGCTCGGGGTCAATCTCGCCAAGCGGATCCTGGTGGCCTCCGAGGAGTTCGATGCCCAGGCCATGCTGCAGATCGGCTTCATCGATCACCTGGTGGGGCCGGGGGAGCTGGAAACCCGCACCCATGACCTGGCCGAATCCATCGCCGGGCTGGCGCCGCTCGCCGTGCAGGCGATGAAACAGATCCTGGCCCAGGCGGCGGCCGGCAGCATCGACCTGGAGAGCGCCCAGGCACTTTCGCGCGAATGTGCCATGTCAGACGATTTGCAGGAGGGCTTCGCCGCCCAGCGGGAGAAGCGTCGCCCCAGGTTCAGTGGCAAATAGCGCGATACGAAACTTGGTATTATATCAGGAGATTCGGGTAAGCTTGTAACAACATCACCTAAGTGCTCAGGGAAGGCAAAGCTCATGATCAAGAATAAGAATGGTGGTCTGACCATTGGACTTGTCGCTGGAGCCACCGCTATCCTCCTGGGCGGCGTATATGCCCTTAAGAGTTGGAGTGCGTTACAGCCGACGGAGGAAAATTTCGACGCAGCGGCCAGGAAGATTCTCGAGAGTCGAAAAATACTCAGGGTAGAAAACGGGTTTGGCGACCTCGTCAACCAACCTTGTATAAAGATTCCCCGACACCCAAAGCCTGATGCCAGTTCAAGAGCAAAGAATGCATTGGCCTGGCATATGGACTTTCTGCCGGACACCGAGCAGTCCGATCGGCGCAAAAAACAACTGCGGCAACTCGATGCGCTCAGTGCGGTCGGCTTGCTGGACAAGTCACTTGCGACGGCGTTGATCGAGGACCAGGAGCGAGAAGTGGTTCGCTACCGCTTGACCGAGCAAGGCTGGTTGGCCGCCGCGTATACAAAAGACGGGTCCTGCTTTGAGTACGGAAAACCGCGCTACCAGGGTATTAGCCGGTTTGAGCAGAAAGCCTTTCCAATCGCTGATGCGTCCGAGGTCTACGAAGTACATGCCAGGATTGGCCTGGATTCTGAGGCGGGCCTGGCATCCTGGGCAAGAGACCCCCGGGTCAGGGCGGAGTTTCCCGAAATCGACAAGCTACTGCATGGACGCGAGTACACCGTTCATCTGGTTCCCGGCGATGCCGGCTGGGTTGAATACCGGTCCAAGGCTGGCAATAAACGCGCTGATAACGCCAATTCCGTTTCACCGGAGAAGCTGGCGGAACTCGAGCAGAAGATGGCGGCGAGGGTCGAAGAGCTGAACGCGCTTGCGCCGCCCACGGTCGATGAAGTGAAGACGCTGCTGGAGAAATCCCACGGGGTTGGCGAGCAGAAGAGCCCGTGGCCCATCCCCTGTATCAATTTGCCGGGCAGTGAGAAACTCCCGGTCGACAAAAAACTGTTTAGCGGTTTTCCCAAACGCCAGTACGCGGTGGCGATTTTTCCCAACAAGGAGAGGCGTCCCGGCGACCGCGTTGCCAGGAAGACGGTCCCCTACCTGGAGAAGCTCGAGCAGCTCGGCGTCCTGAAGATGCGCACCGAGAGCAATGTACCCGGCGTCGGGAAGGACAAGGATTCGGTCTATGACGCGTATATCTATGAGCTGTCGGAGGAATACAAGAACCGAATCCATTCCTTCTACACGACTTGTTTTCCGCTCGGTGGGAATTCCGTGGAATTCGTTGATGTCCAGGTGGCTGAGACCGATCAATGGGGGCGCCCCTTCTCGTCACTGAGGTACAAGCTCAAGGTCCTGTACAAGAATCCGCCGGATTGGCTCCAGAATCCGACGCTACTGGGGGGCTGGCCGGAGTTGCGCAATACCCTGGAATTCGGCATGGCTTGCGAGGGTGATTTTGGTTTCAACAGGGAAGACCGGGACAAGCATGGCGGTATTGGTTCGTGCTGGCCGGCCTTTGATAGTTACTATTCGAACTACTGAGGCAGCTTGGATTGCCTTTTCGGGTAGTTAGGGAGACAGTGCATGGACTACTTCATGGAGTTCCACTGGTGGTACATACCGGTTGGGATCATTCTCATGTTCCTCGTGTTCGGCAAGCGCAAGGGCGGTGTTGTTGTGAAGGGACTGACGGCGAACCTGGACGTCCTCGACGAGCGCTTCCAGGGCTGCCGCCCCGAGGCTGACTACAACATCTTTGAGGAAGGTAAGCCCCACCACATTGATATTGAGATCGATGACCTCTCCATACCCGTTGGGGAAGAGCTCGAGTTGCTGCTCAATGGGCTCCGCTTTGCGATGGTTGAGGTCAAGCGCAACCAGGAAGCGGAATTCGACCACTGGAGCGGCGACGGGGTCGACTTTCCGCAGGTCAACGAGGGCGATGAACTGCTCGTTCGCTACCAGGGTGCGGATGTGCTTAAGGGCACGTTTCGGTTGAAGTAAGAGCCAACCTGGGCAATGGACGCACCACGTGGTGTGTCGACATCAAATCCGCTCGAAACGGCTCACGTGAGCCACATCATTTTCGCTCAGCGCACCACCCGGTCGACAAACTTCCGCATCAGGTCATTGGATTCCGGGGTTTCCTGGGCGGAAGACAGCACCTCGTCGAGGTGGTCGTCGCCGTCGGTGTAGTGATCCTTGTAGATAGTCAGTCGCGCTACCAGGGTGGCGCGGTCGACCTCGGCGTGGAACTGGCAGGCCCAGAAACGTTTGCCGTCGACCTTGAAGGCGTGACAGCAGGGTTCGGTAAAGGCCAGCTCGGTAGCGCCGGGCGGGCAGTGCACGGATCGCTCCCGGTGCACGGCAATGGCGTGAAATCCATCGGGCACGTCGTGAAACAACAAGTCGTCAGCCGCCGCTGGGCGCAGGTAAATCGGCAGGCTGCCCATCTCGAAATCTTTCTCATCGCGGATAATGGTGCCGCCCAGGGCCAGCACCGCCAGCTGAAAGCCGAAGCAGCTGGCGAACACTGGGTAGTCAACATCGATGCAGTGGCGCAGCAGGTCGATGCAATAGGGCACCGCGGGGTAGTTCTCCGGCTCCAGCACGCTGGCCTCGCTGGCCCCGCCCACCAGCAGCGCGTCGTAGCCTTCGAGTACCTCAGGTCCAAACTCGGGGGTGTCGAAGACGTTGAGTACGTCCATTTCCTCCGGTGCGAGTTTGCAGTAACGCAGGAAGCTCTCGGTTTCCTCACGCCGCACCTTGGGGTCGTGGCGAATTTGCATCAACAGTAGTTTCATGTGCGCCTTATTCTCGTTTTTTTCCAGTATAGCCGCCGGCGATGGTGCCGTGGCAGTTGAGTTCCGCATCGATCCCCAGCCAGGGCAGGCCCAGCTCCCCCAGCCATTCGAGCGCCTCCGCAGCCGGCTTGAGCATGGCAATGGTCGCAGTGCTGCCTGCCACCAGGCATTGCTCGGCGACCACGCTCACCGCCACCAGTCCCTGAACCGGCCAGCCGGTTTGTGGATTGAGGATATGGCCATAACGCTGCCCGTCGATCTCCAGGCAGCGCTCGTAATCTCCACTGCTGGCGAGACTTGCCGACCTCAACTCAACTCGCGCAACCGCTCGCATCCGTTTGTGGGGGTGGCGAATGCCGATATCCCAGGGGCGGCCGTCGGCCTGCTTCCCGAGTGCGGCCATATCCCCGGCCAGGTCGACCAGGGCATTCTCTATCCCCGCCTCGGTCAGTGCCTTGGCCACACTGTCGCAGGCGTATTCCTTCACATAACCCCCGAAATCGATTTCCATCCCGGCCCTGGGCAGGTACACAGACGACTCGTTCCACTCCACCGATTCCCAGTCGATCAGCGGCAGCAGTTCCTGTAGCTGGTCTTCGGTGGGAATCGTGCCGGATTTGAAATCCCAGGCCCGGCGCAGAATGCCGGAGGTGAGGTCAAACAGTCCTTCGCTTTCACGGTAGAGGGTGTCGGCGTAATTCAGCAGGCCGGCGGTTTCCGGATCGATTTCGGTGTGCACGCCACTGCCTGCGCGCTCGTTGACCTGGCTGACCAGCGAACCATCGAGGTAGCGGCTGTAGCGTTGCTCCAGCCTGCGTACTTCCGCCTCACCGGCGGCAATAGCGCTCTCCGCCGCGACCCAGTCGGCGTGATCGATCCGAAAGCGGCAGGGGCCACCCATGGCGACAAAGCGGTGATCGAAGCGCTGCAAGTAGTGCTACCTGAAGGTGTAATCGAAGCCGATACTGTAACGCCAGTACTTCACCAGTGCCGGGGATTCGTCACCGCTGTTGATGCCCCAGTCTTCGCTGGTGGTATAGCGTTCGCCGGCGAGGTTCAGCGTCCAGTTGCCCATTTCATGGCGCAGGCGCAGGCCGGTGGTGAAGGCGCCGAAGGCCGACAGCCGGTAATCGTCGGCGTAGTAACGCTGGCTGAAATCCAGGACCACATTCTGGAAAAAGTCGGCCTCGTCCTGGCTGTAGTAGCGGAAGAAGGGTATGACCTGGGTGCTAGCGCCCAGGTTCTGGTACCAGGCCAGGTCAAGGGTGTGCGAGGCAATGCCCCAGTCGTCGTCAAAGTAGCGGTAGTCGGCGTGCAGGGCTGCATTGGCACCCATGAAGAACTGCCGGTAGCCGGCGCTGGCCGCCCATTCCTTGCGCTCGTCCGGACGCCTGTCATTGAGCTTGTAGGGGTCGGTGAGGAAGCCGTCGCGGTAGGTGTAACTGAGACCGAAGCGCACAATGGCGCGTTTGCTGATGATGCGCGAGACCCCGATCCAGGCGGAGCGAATATCCTTGTCTTCCTCTTCCACCTTGGTCGGCACCACGCCCTGGGTTGGCTCGATATCATCGAAGGAGGCACTGATGGCGGCGCCGTAGGTAGTGAGTCCATCGGCACTGTTGAAGGAGGCGTCGAGGGATACCGCATCGGACTCGTAATCGTCCTCGTCAGAGCGGGTGTAGTTGAAGCCGGCGTTGCCGCGATCGTAGTAGTAACGGGTGGTGACACTGACATCGGTGCGGGTATCTTCAATACTGGCGCCGCTCATGATCACTGACGGGTCGCCGTCGGCAGACAGGCCGACAAACCAGGGGGAGGCGCCGCTCATATCTTCCCAGGCCACATCCAGGGCCACTGACCAGTCGTCGCTAACCGGGGCCAGCAGGTGAAACTGGGCCACGTCGATCTCGTAACGCTCGCTGCTCTCGCCGGTGATGGTTTTACCGGCCTGGGTGTCGTCTTCCTCGTACTTGCTGTAGCGCACACCGACCTCGGTGAACTCCGGCGGTGCGTCGGCCTTGGCGCCCTGGTAGGCGGGCAGCAACAGGGCGCTGGAAGTTAGTGCCAGCAGGGTGGGGTGGGTGTCGGGCTTGCGAGCCGCCATCAATTACAACCGCAACCGCCACCGGCTGCGCCATTGCCACCGGAGGAGGCTTCCTTGCTGGCGTGAATCTGTGCGCGCAGGGTTGCCTCCATGGTGTCACTGTCCCATTGCATCTCATCACGGGCCAGGGTGCCGCGTTCCCAGGGTTGCACGGTCTCACAGCCACAGAGGGCACCGAGCAGGCACAGGCAGGCAAGATACCTCACAGTTTTACTCTCCCAGCAGTTCCAGGATCTCGGCGCGCAGTTTCTCGCCGTCACTTTTGCGGAACCCCTGGTGCACCTGACGCACGACGCCTTCGCGGTCGATCAGGAAACCCGTGGGCATGCCGAGGATGCCATAGGTTTTCGGTGACAGGCCTTCGGCATCGCGCACCACCTTGTAGGTGACAGGCAGTTCCTCAAGGAATAACAACGCATCTTCTTCGAATTCGTCGACATTGATGGCCAGGACTTCGAAGCCGCGCTCATTCAATTCCGCGCGAATCGTCTCCAGTTGCGGAAACGACACCCGGCAGGGGCCGCACCAGGAGGCCCAGAAATCCAGGTAAACCACCTTGCCGCGCAGGCTCTCAAGGCTGGTATTGCCCTCGCCCGTGAGGTTGGGCAGGTCCACCAGGGGCGCGGTGTCGCCGACATTGACGGCCGTGGCCTTGGCCCACAGGGGCAGGCACAGCAGGGTGAAGATAAATACTCGTCTCAGGAACATGTATGCTTGGCCAATATATGGTGGATTAAACTAGCATGATCGCCTAGTTTAGTCAGCCAGATATCGGATAATTGCGGCTTATGGATATCAAGATACTCACCGTCGGTGGCACCATCGACAAGATCTACTTTGACGCCCAGAGCGAGTTCAAAGTGGGCGAACCCCAGATCGGCGATTTGCTGCAGGAAGCGAACGTCAGTTTCGACTACAGCATCCAGTCATTAATGCGCAAGGACAGCCTCGAAATGACCGAGGCCGATCGCCAGCTTGTACGCGAGGCGGTCGAGCAGGAGACCACCGATCGCATTCTCATCACCCACGGTACCGATACCATGGCCGACACCGCCCGTGCGCTGGTGGGCGTGGAGGGCAAGACCGTGGTGTTGACCGGCGCCATGCAGCCGGCGCGACTGCGGGTGAGCGATGCGATTTTCAATATCGGCTTTGCCATCGCCGCGCTTCAGCAACTGGCCCCGGGTGTGTATGTCGCCATCAACGGGCGGGTGTTCGACCCGGCGCACGTGCGCAAGAACTGGGAAGAGCAGCGCTTTGAGGTGGACTGACTGATGTCGCGCAATACCGGCACCGGCGTCAATTTCGTGCGGCGTATTTATCCGCCGCGCATTTTCGGGATGGCACTGGCGTTTCCCGCCGTGGCCGTGGTGCTCTACCAGCACCAGGCGCCCTGGCACTTCTGGTTGTTTGCGGTGTTCAACGGATTCCTGTGGCCACACCTGGCCTACTTTGTCGCTTCGCGCAGCGAGCAGCCGACCCAGGCCGAGTACCGCAACCTGATGAGCGACTCCTGCTTTGCGGGTTTATGGATTGCGTTCATGTCTTTCAACCTGTTGCCTTCCCTGGTGCTGCTGACCATGGTTTCCCTCGACAACATGACCGTGGGGGGTTGGCGCCTGTTCCTGAAGGGTCTGGGGATTTCCATCGTCAGCACGCTGATCGGCTGGCAGTGGGCAGTCTTTATCTGGGACGGCTTCATGTTTCGCCTGGAGCCGGACCTGCTGATTCTCATCGCCACTGCACCGCTGATGGTGGTGTTCCCGCTCTCGATTGGCGTGATCAACTTCCACCTTTCCCGACGCCTCGCACACCAGCGCGAAGAGCTGGAGCGCATCAGCCGCACCGATGGTTTGTCGCAGCTTAACAACCGGCGCTACTGGGAGGAGTCGGTGTACAAGGAGTTCGAGCGGCACAAGCGCAGCGGCGCACCGCTGTCGTTGATCATGATCGACATCGATCGCTTTAAGCAGGTCAACGATGAGTATGGCCACGTGGCCGGCGACCAGATGATTCGCGAAATTTCTGAGTTGCTGGCGGAGTCGGTGCGCAACGCCGATGTGGTCGGCCGCTACGGCGGCGAGGAGTTCGGATTGCTGCTGCCCGATACCGACCTGAAAGGCGCCCTGGTATTTGCCGAGCGCCTACGCATGGCGGTGCAGTCACTGAGCATCAAGCCCTATGGTGTGCGCTGCACCATCAGCCTCGGTGTGGCCGAGGCGGACTCCGACGTGAAAAAGTATCGGCAATTGATCGAGCACGCCGACAAAGCCCTGTATGCGGCCAAGCACGAGGGGCGCAATATTGCGATGGCCTATAAGGCCGAGTGAGTTGGTTGAGGTTTAGGTATCTCGAAACGGAATTTGGTGCCCCTCTCCCGCTCCACGATCATGCTTGCGTTAAGCTGTTGCACGAAACCCCGGACTACTTCCATGCCGGTAGTTGTGGGAATCGCTGGGTTGATGGACTTGGGTAAGCCGACACCACTGTCGCTGACTTCCAGTACCCAATGGCGGTAGTCACCGCTTTCACGCAAAAACACAGATAGGGTTTGTATCCCGGTTTTTTCACCATAGGCGTGTTTCAGGCTGTTGGTGACCAGTTCATTGGTGATCAGGGCTGCAGGGATCGCAATCTCTGCGGGGATCCGGATATCGAGACTATCGTTGACCGCGACAATTTCCAGATCCTGCCGATTCGCCGCGGGGACATACTCCCGGTACAACGCCTCCAGAAACTGGTGGAAGTTGACTTCCAATTTGTCCAGCGAATAGAACACATTATCGTCAAGCAGCTGCAAGCAGCGAAATCTCTGCTGGTTTTCCTCGAAGGTCTCCAGGATGGCTTCATCGTCGATGGAATCCGCCTGGCGGGCAAGAAAGCCGGCGATGATATTCAGCGTGTTCTCTGCATGCTCGTGTATATTCTTGACCAGATTCTGTTCCATGTGGAGCTGGTCCTGCAGGTCATCCATGGCGCGCTCGGCGGTGTTGTGCATGGTGTTCGCGTATTGGGTGGCCTGCTGCTTCAGCAAATGAGTGTCGTAGAACTTCTTCACAAATAGCAGCAGAGCCATGGCCAGCGCGCCGTAGATTGTGAAAGCCCACCAGGTGAACCAGGGCGCTGGTAGTACGCGGATAGGCAAGCTGATGCCCTCCGTGTTCCAGACTCCGTCGGAATTGGCGCCAATCACGCGCAAGGTGTATTGCCCCGACGGCAAGCTGGTAAAGGCGGCATTGTGGCGATTGCCAATGTCGATCCAGTCATTGTCGAAATTCTCCAGCTTGTACTTGTAGTGGGTGCGTGCTGGGTTCACGAAATCCAGCACGCTGAAATGGAAATCCACCATGTAATCTTCGTGAGTAAGAACAAGTTCCGGGATATCGATGTAGGAGACATCATAGGGCAGTGGTTCTCCCGCAATTTCTATATCAACAAGGCGGACTGGGGGAGGCTCGGTGTCATCGACAATGTCTTCCGGTTTGAAGCGGTTGAATCCACGATTGCCGCCGAAATAGAGGTGGCCGGTGCTGTCTTTGAACGAAACACCAGTGTTGAATTCGTTGTCCTGTAGGCCATCGCTGACATCGAAGATTCTAATTTGCCGTGTGTCCGGGTGCATTCTTACTAGGCCATTACCTGTCGCAATCCAGATAATTCCGTTATCGTCTTCTTCAATCGCATAGACTAGAGAACTCGGAAGCGGTGGGTTGGTAATGACGCGTTCGAAATGACTCAAGCCTCTGTGACGATCACTCGAATTCCAAAGTACTAGGCCCTGACCTTTTGTGCCCAGCCAAACGTTTTTATTTTGGTCTGTATGAATTGCATAGATAACCGTTGTTGCCATGAACTGGTTGTTGTCGGTAGAGTTGAGACTTTCTATGCGCCGGCTTTCAAGGTCTAGGCTATTCAATCCTTTTGGTGTGCCGATGAGAAGATTAGAGTCATCAGTTTTTTCCATGGTGATAATGTAATCAGAGCTTAGGCCGGAATTCTCAGATGGGCTCTGGCGAAATACATCAGTCACCTCTCCGTTATCTTTCACCAAGATCATGCCCGCTCCAAATGTGGATACTGCGAGTAGATCGCTACCTACGGAGATTATCTGGCTTACGGAATTGCTCTCCATGCCTCTAACTGAGTTTCTGTTGAAAATCTGAGAGTCGCCGGTAAATAAGTCGAATTTTTGGAAGCCATGTTCGCGATAACCAACCCAAACATACGGCTCTCTATAAACAGCACACATTATCCTAGGGTCCGCTAAATTGGCTTCTGGCACGAAGACCTGCAATCTCTGAGATTCGCCATCAGTCTTGAAATCTAGTCTAGATAAGCCTTCATAACTTCCTATCCAAATTTGATCGGGTGATTGTTCGGCAAATACCGTTACAGCGTCGCTCAGTAATCCAGTACTTTGATTGTAAACTTGAAAAATAGGCGCGCGAGCTATGTGAAGACCGAAAAAGGTCGCAATCCAGAAGTTGCCGAAAGAGTCTTGCGAAAGACCTAAGATGCGGTTGGTAGTTAGATCTGAATTACTTCTTGTAAATCGAATAAATCTTCCTCTATCTAGTAGGTTGAGGCCGATATCTGTCGCGATCCAAATGAGGCCGGAGCCGTCTTGAAAGATGTCTTTGATCGAATCGTTAGATATGGAGGACTTGTTCTTGGGATCATGACGATAATGTCGCTTCAGTACCCCTTCTTCTGTCAATTCGTAAACCCCATTATCAGAAGTGCCTATCCAGATATTTCTTGCTTCATCGGAAAATAGAACGTTTGCGTTAAGAGGCTGATGTGACACACGGAGCAAGTTACTAATATGATTTTTCCTGCATTCGCGTTCAAGCAAATCGCATTTGCTAAAGACGCCGTCCCTGTTAACGGCGATGATTTGATTCTCCGCGTATTCCGTAAATCCTATAATGGGTCCGGCTAGCGGTTCGGGTTGGCTCGATTCGTGAATTATTGAGTATCTACCGGATGATTTTTTGAGTGCGTAAATCTGTCCTCCAACTGTACCTATCCAGATTGTTCCTGAGTCATCTGGAAGGAGTGCAGAAACGTCTGACTCCGCCCTCCATGGTCCCGAGCCATTCTGATTCGATGGTTCAACGAATTGACGAAGAACTGGGTCATAGAAGCTAAGCCCACCTCCCACCATGGCTAACCAAATATTTCCCTCTCGGTCTTCTGTAATCTCCGAGAAAATTCTTGTCTGCATTTTGCCCGGTAGGCCCTTATCCGGGTAGAAGGAACGGATCGTGTGCCCACTGAATTGATGAACTGCTTCTTGTGTAAGTATCCAGAGGAAGCCCCTGCGATCCTGGTGAACTTGAAGCACAGATTTTATCTGTATGTGGTCGTTAATCTGAGAAGGCTCAATGACAAGATTCTTTGCCTTGTAAGCAAAAGCTAGGTCGGTCAACGAAAGCAAAATTGACCAGAGTATCAACCAAACGCCATGGTTTGTTCGGTCGAAATCCCTCGTGCCGAGGTGGTTGACGTTTCTAGGTTGTGCCATAGGGGCAGTCTAGCAAAACCACAACTTGTGTCCTTTAGTGTCCAGTCTCCTTAACGCGACATCGATGAGGTGAATCTCTGTACTCTGTTGTGGGGGCGACTGCCCCAAATGGGTCATATGACTCGTCCTTTTCTCTCAGCATTATGAAACCTACCACCATTTCTTTGGCGTGGTGGATATATAGGGAGCGTCAATAAAAAAACAGCGCATAGAAGCGCTAATGCTGCGGAGAAAAATAAATGAAAGTTTTCACGGAAAGAAACTTTGCTCGAGCGAGTGCCATCGCGAGCATAGTAGTGCTTGGAGCACTGGGACCATACGATCTGTATTCGTCCTCACCAGCGGACTCTGATATACGCAATGTCCTGATCCAGGGCAGTGACGTAGAGAGGTTGGTACACCTTGTAGAGGGTGCTGGTGGAACCGTGCAACAAGAATTATCGGTACTGAATGCTGTTGGCGTCGAGGTCACTCGAAGTCAACTAAACCTGATCAGTCGCAGTGCCCATGTCCACCGGATTTTGGAGGATCGGCAAGTCGCACTGAACTCTACTGCGGCCTGCGGCATCATCGCTGAGCACCGCGTGCACCAGGGTGATGCAGGCCAGCTGGTCTGGAACTTTGCCAACCGTCGTGATCTACCTGCAACACTAGATTCAGTGGTAGTTTCCTGGCCGCAGGAGCTGGGTAATCTGCAATTGCTGACATACGGCGATCGCGTACTGGCCAGTAACGTTCCCGGCGATACACTCGAGCTGAGTGCTGCTGACCTCGGTGATGTTGAGAAGTTTGCGCTGGCGGTGGGTGAATCTACGGCGGTCGGTCTCCAGTTCGGTGAAGCCCAATTGGTCGATAGCGCTGAGCAAGGCAGCTTCGAAATCTCCTTGGAATATAAGGAGGACTGCTCAGTCGAATTGGCACGTGGATACGAAGATTTCTACGACGACACCTACTACCCAAGCGTCGTTAATGCCGACAAGCTGCACGCCATGGGCATTACCGGTGAAGGCGTAACTGTTGCGGTGATCGACTCCGGGCTGTGGATGGAAGCCGAAGGTCTTGTAAATGATACCAACGGCCGTTCTCGGGTAATCGCCACCTATGATGCAACTCGCGACCTTGCTAGCGAGATGACTGACACGCGTGGTCACGGTACGCACATCACCTCGGTGCTGGCCAATAGCGAAAAGGTTGACGGGCATGGTAAGGCTGGCAGTTATAAGGGTATTGCCCCAGACGTAAACATCGTCGCTATCAAGGGCTTCGGTGATGAGCCGTCTGGTTCAACCCATAATATTCTCAATGCATTGCAGTTCGTCCTCGATAACCGCGAAGAGCTGAACATTCGAGTACTAAATCTTAGCTTTGGCACAGAGGCCATGGGGCCCTACTGGGCTGATCCCGTCAACCAGATGGTGATGGAGGCCTGGCGCCAGGGTATCTTCGTAGTCGCATCGGTCGGAAATGGCGGCCCGGACCCGATGACGGTTCAGGTACCAGGTAATAACCCTTACATCATGACTGTTGGTGCGGTAAGTGATGCTTATACACCCAACGACAAGAGCGATGATCATTTAGCCGAGTTTTCAGGTGCCGGTCCGACTCGCGATGGATTTGTTAAGCCAGAGGTTGTCGCACCGGGTGGTCATATGATTGGAATAGCACCTGCTGGAAGTACGCTGGTGCAAGAGCGGCCGGAATGGGCGCTGCCGGGTGACCGCTTTATTATGTCCGGTACTAGCCAGTCCACGGCGGTTGTATCTGGTATTGCCGCCCTTCTGCTGGAGAAGGACCCTAGCCTGACACCGGATGATCTCAAGTGTCGTCTGACCAATACGGCCCAAGCTGCACTGGATAAGGACGGTAATCCGGTGTTGAGCATGCTGCAACAGGGCGCAGGTTATGTCGATGCCTTTGCCGCCGCACACAGTGCCGCAAAGGGCTGTGCCAATCTTGGCCTGGACATGGGTTTGGAGATTGCTGGAGCAGGCCACTATCGTGGCCCAGTAGTTGCAGAGGCGGATGGTAGCTACACCATCAACGGCGACAACGCCTGGGATGGTGAATACCAAGATTCCATAGGGCATTTTCGGCAATCAGGCGAATGGCAGTACACCAGCGATTGGTGGAAGAACAGCGCTTACTGGAGCAACAGCGACTGGTGGAAAAACAGCGACTGGTGGAAAAACAGCGCTTACTGGAGCAACAGCGACTGGTGGAAAAACAGCGCTTACTGGAGCAACAGCGACTGGTGGAAAAACAGCGCTTACTGGAGCAATAGCGACTGGTGGAAAAACAGCGACTGGTGGAAAAACAGCGCTTACTGGAGTAACAGCGACTGGTGGAAGAACTAGGACATATATATCCTAGGCTCTAGTTTGCCAGAATCAAGCACTGCTTATATTTGCCTAGATCTGGACAGGAAGTAAGGCAAAAACTTGATTTTTCGTTCCGCAGCTTGCTTATAGCAAGCATTCTGAGCCTGGCCAGTTCGCTGGCCAGGCATTTTTACGTTTAAGAGAAGGGGTTTTTTATTCGAAATCGGGCGATATAATGCCGCGATGAGAATAAAAATACTGTTACATCAGCTAGTTACGCTAGCTGTTGTAAGCACTGTTTGCGGAGCGGCACTTGCGGAGGTGCAGCGCCCCTATGTTTTTGCTGAATCCTCTCTCACACCACGGCTCAGCCAGGAGGCGGCCCGCCACGTATTTCAGGACTCCAGGGGTTATATATGGGTCCTCACCCAGGAAGGTCTCAACCGGTTTGACGGCAAGGAAAACAAGATTTTCCGTGCCGATGTTAACGATCCCTCATCAATCAGCCATGTAGGGTTGAGAGGCGTTGTCGAAGATGCGTCGGGTAACCTGTGGTTCGGTACGGGTGCGGGAGGTCTTAACCGGTTTATTGCCGAGAACGAGAGCTTCGAAATCATAAGAAAGGACGTCGATCCGGCAACCTCGCCATTTTCCGACAGAATCATGTCCATGAGTGCGGGTCTGGACAACAAGATCTGGATAGGCTACTTGGAAGGCGGCTTCAGTGTCTTTGATCCAAACACCCGTTTATTCAAACATTACACCGGTCACCGCTGGCCAGTAATCTCCGATCATGCCGTGTTGAGAATACTGGAAGAGGCGGATGGCTCAGTCTGGGTGGCTACGGCGGGCAATGGGCTGCTTAAGCTCGACCTTGTTGCTGACAACATTGTAAAGGTGGGTGAGACGTCGGGCAGTAGCTTCAATTTGCCGTCCGAGAAGATTTCTGACGTCTATCGATGCTCCAGTGGAAATCTCTGGCTATCCACCTCGGATGCCGGTGTATTTCGGGTCAATGTAGCAAATGGAGTAGTCACGTCGATTGATCGCCTGCAGTATCCAGGAGATTCAGAAACCAGGCGCCGTGTAGGCGAGGTACACCAGGTTTTTGAGGATCAAGAAGGCACGATATTCTTTGCCACCGACAATGGCATAGGCGTTTTCGACGATACTTCTAAGAGCATAAATTTGTTTGATATCACCGGCCGTGGTACTAGCCAACCTAAAGTGTTCTCGATCATCCAGGACCAGACCGGTCGCTACTGGGTTGGAACCTACCAGGGAGTATTCACCGGGTTTAAATCCTTCTTTTATACGCTCAATGCGAACTCAGGACTCGGAGATGAAAATATCCTGAGTATTGCGAAGACAGATGATGGCAGTCTCTGGATGGGTACCGCCAGCGGCCTACTGCAGATACCTGCAGGTACTGACCTTGGATTCAGTAACGTAAAGGTCAATTACCACCTTGCTAATTCTGCTGTCACCGCACTGTTACCTGACGGGAATATGGTTTGGGCCGGTACTTATCTGGACGGATTGCACCGGATCGATTTGAAAAGCGGCACTGATGAGAAGTTTGTGCATGAGCCGAATAGCGCTGCCAGCCTGAGTTCCAGCCGGATCACTGAGTTAAGACGCGACTCTTTCGGCAATCTCTGGGTAGGCACCTTTGACGGTGGTCTTAACCTCCTGCGGGCGGGCTCCTCCGAATTCATTCGCTATCGCCACGATCCGCAGGACCCAACTACCCTGAGCAGCAATACAATTTATGCCCTTTACCAGGAGCGCAATGGAGATCTCTGGGTAGGTACTACCACAGGTCTGAATCGCTTTAACTACGATACCGGTACATTCGACCGCTTCCTCCATGACAGGGATAAGCCCGGGAGTCTTGGCAGTCATGTTGTGTATGCCCTGCATGAGGATTCCAAATCCAGGCTCTGGATCGGCACCCAGGGTGGCGGACTCAATATGTGGGAGCCCTATGATCGTAAAAGTTCGGTAGAAAATTTTAAGTACTTCCAGACGAATATCGGGTTGCCTAGCAGCAACGTTTGGGCAATCGAGGGAGATGCTTCCAATAACTTGTGGCTGGCCACCTCGGGTGGCTTGACCCGCTTTAATTACGAACAGAGCACGTCCAAGAACTACACTATCGATGACGGCCTGCAGGCCAATGACTTCAACTCTGGTTCTTCATTCAGAGATCGTGAAGGCTTTCTCTACTTTGGCGGCGCCCGCGGCCTGAATGTCTTTTATCCCGAGCAGATAAAAGATAACGAGACCGAGCCTCCCATGGCCATCACTCGCATCTCACTTGTAAACGACCAGATCTGGTTTGACCGGCCCTACGATAAGCTGAAAAAGCTGGAGCTGGGGCCCAACGATTACATGCTCGGCTTCGAGTTTGCCGCACTGGACTTCAATGCCCCGGACAAGAACCAGTACCGCTACCAGATGGTGGGGCTGCACAAAAACTGGATCGACCTCGGCAATAACAACACGGTGAGCTTCACCAACCTGCCCACCGGTCAGTTCGTGTTTCGGGTGCAGGGCAGTAATTCCGACGGAGTCTGGAACCAGAGCGGTGTCGCCCTGGATATCGTGGTGCACCCGCCCTGGTATGCCACATGGTGGGCATTCTTCCTCTATATCACCGCTTTCCTGATTCTGGTGATGTACGGGTTACACCGCATGCGCGAGAAAGAGCAGATGCAGATGCAGTACCAGGCGACCCTGGAGTCAGATGTGCGCGCCCGCACCCGCGATCTGCGTCGCGCCAACGACAAGCTGCAAACCGCCGTGGACGAAATCGGCAAGGCCCGGCTTGAGGCGGTGGAGGCCAACCAGGCCAAGAGCGAGTTTCTCGCTGCTCTCAGCCACGAAATCCGCACGCCCATGCACGGTGTGCTGGGTATGACCGACCTGCTGTTGCACTCGGGTTTGGCAGAACGGCAGCAGGGCTTCGCGGTCTCCGCCCACGAATCCGCCAACGAGCTGCTAGGCCTGATCGACAATATTCTCGATTTCTCCAAGATCGAGGCGGGCAAGCTGGAGCTGGAAGAAACCACCTTCAACCTGCGCGAGATCTCTGAGAACCTCTGCTACCTCTACGGAGAGCTGGCCCAGGCCAAGAATATCGAGCTCAACCTGATATTCAATGCCAAGTTGCGCCGCCAGCTCTACGGCGATCCGGTGCGCCTGCGCCAGATACTGCAGAACCTGCTCAGTAACGCGATCAAGTTCACCAAGCGCGGTTCGGTTACCGTGATCGTCGACGAGGTGGCCCGGGAGGGCAAAACCGTCGGCATTCGCTTCACGGTGGAAGACAGCGGCATCGGCATGGACGAGGAGACGCTGCAGAAGATTTTCGAGGCCTTCTCCCAGGCGGATTCTTCCACCACCCGACAATACGGTGGCACCGGTCTCGGCCTGTCGATCGCCAAACAGTTGATTGAGTTGATGGAAGGCCAGCTGGAAGTGAGTTCCAAGCCCGGGGTCGGCACCCGCATGTCGGTGAAGCTCGCCATGGTCGAGTCACCGATTTACACCGACAAGTTATCGACCTCGGCGTTTGAAGACTATTACGCAGAAGTGGTCGCGCCCGTTCCGGAAACCCGGGCCATGTTCCGCAGCCAGCTGGAGGCGCTGTCCCTGCAGGTACGCGAGTGTTCCGCCGTGGAAGAACTGGCGCCCCATTCCGAACACCCGGGGGTGGTGCTGGTTGATGTAACAAGCCTCTACGACAATGCCGGCATCGCCCAGGTGGAAAACCTGGCCGCCGATGAGTCCACGCTGGTACTGCTGATAAAGCCCCTGTCCCTGGAAGGCATACCCGACGCCCTGGCACACCTGAATACCACCACCAAGCCGACCCGGCTTGCGGGTCTGATCAACGATATTCTCGGCGCCATGTCCGAGGATGGGGCCCACGGTGCCGAGGTGGGCGAGCAGCCGATTATGCGCTTCAACCAGCGCATACTGCTGGTCGAGGACATGACGGCCAACCAGGAAATCGCCCGCGCCATGTTGGAATCCTTTGGCTGTAGCGTGGCGATTGCCAAAGACGGTGACGTGGCCCTGGAGATGTATCAGCACGACGAGTTCGATATCGTGCTGATGGACTTCCAGATGCCGGTTATGGACGGTTTCGAAGCAACCCGTCACATCCGCCAGATGGAAACTCGCACACCCGGTGGCTTCCGCATGCCTATTGTTGCCCTGACAGCCGGCAAGACGGAAATGGAAAAGGAACGTTGTTATGCCTCGGGCATGGATCGCATCCTCTTCAAGCCCTATTCAACCCTGGAGCTCAATGGCGTGCTGTCGCAGTACTTCGATCCCATCGGCATCGTCGAAGCGCCGAAGGTCGAGCGCGCAACCCCTGAGTCCGGCGGCGAAATCCTGGATATGAAGGCGCTGGATAATATCCGCAACGTCGAGCTGCAAACCGGCAACAACCTGCTTGAAAAGGTGTTCGAGAACTTCAAGCAGGACGTGGTAGCCAAGCTCGACGAGTTGCGCGCGAACCACGATGATCCCCAGGTGCTGGGTTCGGGTGCCCACGCCATCAAGTCGATGAGTCTCAATATCGGCGCCAAGTCCCTGAGCGAATACTGCCGCATGCGCGAGACAGACTGGAAAAACCAGCTCATCAGCGATGCCCGGCGCGAGATCGAGGTGATGCACGGCCATTACCTGGATGCCGTGCGCGCACTTGAGCAGGTGTTGGAGACTGCTGACGCAGACGTGGTCGGCTAGGCGCCGGCGACGCTTTTGGTTTCGGTGAACAACTCGTTGTAATTCTTCTGCATCAGCGCCGGGACTTCCTCGGCGGCTACTGGCCGCTCGAAGTAGTAACCCTGTAGCAGGTCGCACTTGTGTGCCATCAGGTAGTTCAGCTGATCGTTGGTTTCCACGCCTTCTGCCACCACCTGCAAATTCAGTGTCCCGGCCAGTGCGAGTATCGCATCGACAATCGCTTCTCCGTCGGGGCTGGCCAGGTCGGCCACAAAGGTTTGGTCGATTTTCAGGGTATCGATCGGGAAACGCTTGAGATAGCTCAGCGAGGAGTAACCGGTGCCGAAGTCGTCCACCGCCAGGCCGATACCCATTGCTTTGAGCGCGCGCAGTTTTTCGATGTTGCTTTCAGCGTCGGTCATAATCGCCGATTCGGTCAGTTCCAGTTCCAGGCGGTGCGCATCCATGCCGGAGGACTCGATAAAGTGGGCCACGTTGGCCGCGATATTGGGCTGGTTGAATTGTAATGGCGACATGTTCACACACACGCGGAACTTGTCGAGATTCATTGCATCCCAGCTGGCGCACTGGCGCGCGGCCTCATTGAGTACCCAGTTACCGAGGTCGACAATCAGGCCGGTGCGCTCTGCCACGTAAATGAAATCGTTGGGAGGAATCATCCCCTTTTTCGGATGCCGCCAGCGCACCAGTGCTTCCATGCTGACCGCGCGACCGGTACCGGTGTCGATCTGGGGCTGGTAGTGCAGCTCGAGCTGGCCGGCGAATATGGCCTCGCGCAGCTCTTCTTCCAGCTTCAGGTGCTCTACCGCCATGGCGTTCATTTATTCGTTGTAGAAGCGGTAGCAGGCACGGCCCTGGGCCTTGGCGGCGTACATGGCGGTATCGGCGTTGCGAATCAGGGTGTCAGGGTCGGCGCCATCGTCCGGGAATACGGCAATGCCGATACTCGGTGTCACCACGGGGTTGTAGGCGTGCAGCGATATGGGCTGTGAGAGGCGGTGTAGTATGCGCTTGGCCACGGCTTCCACGCCAGTGATGTTGTCGATCTCCGACAGGACGACCGTGAACTCATCGCCACCCAGGCGGGCAATCTCGGTGGAGCCGTCGTGCTCGGTCTCCTCGTCCTCCACCATGTAGCTGATCGCATCATCCTGGCGCAGTTCCATGGTCAGGCGCTTGGCGATCTCGACAAGCAGTTTGTCGCCACGCCCGTGACCGATGGAGTCGTTGATGCGCTTGAAATTATCCAGGTCGATGAACAGCAGCGCGGCGCTGTGATTCTGCCGCTGGCTGCGCTTGAGAATACGGTTGAGCTGCTCGGTAAAGCTGCGCCGGTTGGGCAGGTTGGTGAGCGGATCGAAGTAGGCCAGGTAACGCAGCCGGTCTTCCTGGCGTTTGAGGGCGGTGAAGGCATTGCTGGCGCGCAGCATGTATTGCACGTCGCGGCTCAGCAGCGACCAGTTCACCGGTTTGGTCTTGTACTGGGTGGCGCCGGCCTGGAAGCCCTCGTCGATGGTCTCGCGGTCATCGGAGCCAGTAACGATCATGATCGGTATGGCGCCGCCCTGTGGCAGGTCGCGAATACGGCGGCACACTTCAAGGCCGTCCATGCCCGGCATTTCCACATCGAGGAACAGCAGGTCCGGTCGTTCGGCCATGAACTGTTCTATTGCTTCTGCGCCGGAACCGGCCTCTACGACGTCCATATCATCCGCCTCCAGGCACTGCCGGGTGAGCATGCGAACGCTGCTGTCGTCGTCACACACGAGCACCTTGGGCCGGTTGCGAATTTCTGCGTCGGCGGACATTATAAATCCCGTCTAATTGTTATAGTCTAAAGGCTACCACCCCCCGCAATATTACTCAAAAAGCCATAAATGCGGGGTTACAGGGAGACCATGGGACTGCAACCGAGAGCGTTCCTGCGCTTGCTATTCCCGTTGATGCTGGTCGGCATGGCGACCTGGGGACGGGAGTTACTTGAAAAGCTGAGTGCCGAGCAGTCTGTGCTGCTCGGGTACCTGCCCTACCTGCTGGCCCTGATCACTGTTGCCCTGGCAGATCAGTTCAATCGCAGCCGCTTCCTGCTGCTGGCCCTGCTTACCGCAGGCAGTTTCTGGGTGATCCAGACATACCTGCAGGTATCCCTTTCAGAACCCGAGGCCACCCGCACCTATCACGCTGTCACGATCGTACTGCCGCTCTCCATGTTTTTCCTGTTGCTGGTGCCCGAACGCGGTATCTGGAACCGCTTTGGTTTCGTGTATGCGCTGTCCATTGCCGTGCTGGTACTGGCCGGCCCGCGCATTGTAGAGCTGATCTCTATCCTGCTGGGGGAGCGCACCGAGTGGCTGGTGATCTGGCCCACCGATGACTGGGTCATGTCCTTGTTTGCCACCGCCTGCTTCGCCCTGGCCACTATCACCGGCGTGGTGATGTTGCTGTGGCGCGACGACGAAACCGAGGTGGCCCTGCTGGTGACACTGGGCGCGGGCCTGGTTGTCTTTGCGGGTTTTCACCTGGCCTACATATCTATTGCACTGTACAACGTCGCCGGACTGGTCCAGGTGCTGAGCATACTGCGCAGCTCCCACGCCATGGCCTACCGGGATGACCTTACCGGCCTGCTCGGTCGGCGCGCGCTCAACGAGCGGCTCAAGGGCCTGGGCCCGCGCTACAGTATCGCCATGATGGACGTTGACCACTTCAAGAAGTTCAACGATACCCACGGCCACGACGTCGGAGACGAGGTGCTGAAGATGGTTGCCGCGCAGATCGGCCGCGTCGGGGCCGGTGGTACCGCCTTCCGCTATGGTGGCGAGGAGTTTTGCGTGCTGTTTCCGCGCAAGTCTGCAGATGAATGTATCGACGCCCTGGAAGACGTGCGTGAATCGATTGCCGATTACCGCATGACTTTGCGCGACAAGGGCCACCGGCCCGCGCGGGCCAAGGAAGGTCAGCGCAAACGCGGCGGCATGGCCACCAAGATCAAGAGTGGAACGGTGGCAGTCACCATCAGTATCGGCCTGGCGGAACGCGAGGAAGACCAGTTCTTGCCGGAAGAGGTGATCAAGGCTGCCGACAAAATGCTCTACAAGGCAAAGAAGAAGGGTCGTAACCGGCTCTGTAGCTAACGGTTAGTGGTTGAGGACCGTGTCCTGCTTACAGCGCTGTTCGGCAATGAAACGCGGGATCTGGGGCAGGGGGATAGCCGGGCTGTAGTAGAAGCCCTGCACCTGGTGGCACTTGGCGGCGCTGAGAAATTCCACCTGCTCGCGACCCTCGGCGCCTTCGGCGATGACGAGAAGACCCAGGCGCTCGGCCATGTCGATAATCATCATGCATACCGCCTGCTGGTGTTTGTTCCCCGCCACCTCACTGACGAAGCTGCGGTCGATCTTCAATGCCGAGATGGGCAGCGCCGTCATGTGGGATAACTGGGAAAAGCCGGTACCGAAATCATCCAGCGAAAAAGAGTGGCCCTGCAGCTTGAGCTCGTCCATGCGCTGCTTGGTGTCACCCGGACTCTGCAGCACGGTGCTCTCGGTAAGTTCGAACTCCAGGCGTTCCGGGGCAATCCCCGACTTACGCACGATGTCCTGCACCATTTCGCTGAACTGCTCGTCCTGGAACTGGGAGAACGACACATTGATAGCAATGTCGACATCGTGCAGCTGCTGGTCGTCCAGCCAGTTGATCGCGGCGCAGGCCTTCTCGGTCACGCGGTAGCCGATGTTGCGCATCAGGCCCATGTTTTCACAGAGGCTGAGAAACTCGTCCGGGCGGATCATGCCACGCTCCGGGTGATTCCAGCGCAACAGGGCCTCCAGGCCCACCACCTGCTGGGTGGTCAGGTCAATACGAGGCTGGTAGTGCAGCTCAAACTGGTCGTGGCGTACCGCCTGGCGCAGGTCGGCGGCCAGGTTGTGGTTGGTATTGGTGCCGCCAAAACTGAGTTTCTCGGTATAGCGGAAGTACTTGTTACCCGCGACAGACTTGGCCTGCATCATGGTGTTGCGGGCGGCCTCCACCAGGTCTTCAAACTTGTTGCCGTGGTCGGGGCACAGTGCGGCGCCGATTGATACCTCGATCGCCACCTGCTGGTCATTGATGGTCATCGGTTCGCAGACGGCGGCCATCATTTTCTCGGCGATCATCTGCACGTTGGCCTCGTCGGCCACGTCCTCCAGCACGATGGCGAATTCATCGCCGCCGAGCCGCGCCACGCTATCGGTGTTGCGCTTCTTGTTGGCCAGGCGTCGATACACCATCTTGATCGCCTGGTCACCGGCACCCTCACCATACTGGTCATTGATCTGTGCGAAGCGATCGACATTGATACACAACAGCGCGGTTTTGAACTTGTAGCGGTCGGAACGTTCGATCGCGCGCTCCACGTGGGCGCGGAAACTGGTGCGATTCAGCGCGCCGGTCAGTGCATCGCGATTCGACAGGCTCTGGATCTGCTGGCGAGCCTGGCCCAGTTCGATGCTGTAGTCGAGGATGCGGTGTAGCAGTTCATCCTGGATGTTGCCGCGCAGCAGGAAGTCACGGGCACCGAGACTGCGCAGGCGTGTAACCGTTGCTTCGCTCGCATCGGAGAGGATGACAATAATCGGTACGGTAACGTGTTTGCGTTGCGCCAGGCGCAGCAGGTAATCGGTTTCCGGTGCCTGGGCGAGAATGACCGCATCATTGTCCTTGTCCATCAGGGCGTCGAGCGGACGGTCGAGTGCGGTAGCGGTGGAGACGGAGAATCGTTGTGGGACTGCGCGGTCGAGAGACGCCGATAGGACCAAATGATCGGTCTTATCCTCAGATATGATCAATACGTTCTTCAGGGCCACTCGTGCCTCTAATGGTCGTGTTGGCAGCTCCGTTTCGGCTGGTTTTCGCCCCCTAAGCGAGCACCACCTACTCCTGAATAGCTTTTTATTCTTTAATTTACAGGCAGTTATACGTAATTATTCAGAAGATTTCTAGTCGAAAAGAAAGTTTTTTTTGGGAAATGTCTCTGCTGCGGCAAAAGTGCTATTGAATCTTGGCCTTTGTCGTCATTGCGTGAGCAGACTTGGCCGCTATGCTAGATGAGATTACTAGCCGTATGTGAACCCGCGATGACAGATGCAATGTTGTTCGATGTCCAGGATGACATCGGGCTGATTACCTTTAACCGGCCGGACAGCCGCAACACCCTCACAGCTGAGATGATGGCCGAGTTGGGTGATGCCTATCGCCGCTGCGATGCCGATGACACCGTTCGCGCAGTGGTGGTAACAGGTGCCGGTGATGCCTTCTGCGCCGGTGCCGATATGAGTGGTGGCGGTGAAACCTTCGATGCTGCAGAACAGGACATGGACTTCAGTTCCTGCCCGCTGTCCTTCCAGGCCTGGGAGGTGCGCAAGCCGGTTATCGCCGCCTGCAACGGACACGCCATCGGGGTTGGCCTGGGTATTGCCCTGCAGGCAGACCTGCGCATTTTTGCCGAGGAGGGCAAGTACGGTTTCCTGCAAAATCGCCGCGGTGTGGTTGCCGACTTCGCTGCCGAATACCTGTTGCCGCGCCTGGTCGGCTTCGAACGCGCCTTCGAGTTGCTGGTGCGCGCACCGCGACTCGGCGGGGCCGAAGCCGCCGAGTGGGGACTGGCGAGCCGGGTATTGCCGGCAGCACAGGTGCTGAATGCCGCCCTGGAGATTGCCCGCGATATGGCCGTGAACTGCTCGCCCCTGGTGATGGGCATGCACAAGCGCCTGCTCTGGCAGGCCCTGGACCTCAGCCTGCCGGAACTCATCGACCGGGAAACCCGCGCCCTGCATCACAGCATGGGCAAGCCCGACGCGGTAGAAGGTGGAATGGCCTGGTTCGAGAAACGCGAACCCAACTGGCCCAGCCGCATTAGTGAAGATTGGCCGGAGTGGTTGGATGAGTGAGACATTGAAAATTGATAGTTCCCTGATGTTCGACCCGGTCAAGGTCGGCGACATGGCCGCTGAACTGGAGCAGGCCGGCTTCGACGGTGCCTACACTTTTGAGGGCCAGCACGATCCCTTCATAACCCTGGCTGCCGCGGCCATGAAAACACAGCGTCTGGAATTGATGACCTCGATTGCCGTTGCCTTCGCCCGCAACCCCATGAGCCTCGCCTACCAGGCCAATGATTTGCAACTGCTGTCCAGCGGCCGCTTTATTCTCGGTCTCGGTACCCAGGTCAAAGCCCATATCGAGCGGCGCTTCAATATGCCCTGGTCGAAACCGGCGGCGCGTATGCGCGAGATGGTGCAGGCATTGAAAGAGATATGGCGTTGCTGGGAAACCGGCGACAGGCTGAATTTCGAGGGCGAGTTCTACCAGCACAGCTTGATGGTGCCCACCTTCGCACCGCCGGCCAATCCTTATGGGGCGCCGCCAATTTACATTGCCGGCGTCGGGCCGCTGATGACCCAGGTGGCCGCCGAGGTGGGGGAGGGATTGTTTGTGCACCCCTTTCACTCACCACGCTCGCTGGCCGAGTTGACCCTGCCCGCGGTTGAGAAAGGCCTGGCACAGGCCGGCAATGTGCGTGGTGATTTTCAGATTGCCGCCCAGGTGATTACCGCTACCGGCCTCAATGAGGAAGAACTGCAGGCGGCGGAGTTTTCCGCCCGCAACCAGATTGCCTTCTACGGATCGACACCGGCCTACCTGCCGGTGCTGCAAGCTCACGGCTGGGAGGCTTTTCAGCCCGAGGCGAACCGGCTGACTAAAGAAGGCAAGTGGGCGGAACTGGCGGCGCTGGTCGACGACGAGATGCTGAACACATTCGCCGTGGTGGGAGAGCCGCCAGCAGTAGCGCAGCAGATCGTCGACCGCTTCAGCGGCCAGGTAGAACGGGTCAGCCCGGTAATCTATTCGCCGAGCCCGGATCTGCTCGGCGTCCTGCTGGACAATATTCGGGGGATGGCACGGTGAACAGAACAAACAGCTGCCTGTTGGCAGTGAGTATGGCCTTGTTGGTGGCCTGCGGGACCGAACTGCCGCCGGAGTCAGTATACGATGTGGCCGATTTCCGAGACGACAAGCACAAGGTGGAGCGCGCGCCCTGTAATCATTACAACGAACAGCGCAGTGCCTGGTTCGGCGATCTGCATGTGCACACTGCGGTGTCCAATGATGCCTTTTCCTTCGATGTCAGGGTCGACCCCGACGGAGCCTACCGCTATGCCTTCGGCGAAACCATCCACCTGCCCCTGGGTGATGACTTCAAGGCGCGGGCGGTGCAAATCGACCGGCCGCTGGATTTTGCCGGGGTCACCGATCACGCCGAGTTCCTGGGGGAGGCAAAACTCTGCCACGACCCGGAGAGCGGCGTTTACGATGCCGAATTTTGCCAGGTGTTCCGCGAGGGCACCGGCCGTGAGCCGGCACTCCTGACCAAGATCATGGCGCCTATTTCACTGCGCGACAGTGAGGTTTGCGGGGGGGACGGCCAGCGCTGTGGCGAGGCGGCGGAAAGCATGTGGCGGGACAACATCGCCACGGCGGAGAAGTGGAACGACACCAGTGAAAACTGCGAGCGCACCGCCTTTGTCGCTTACGAGTACAGCTCCTTCCGCATGGGTTCCAACCTGCACCGTAACGTGATCTTTCGCAATGCGGTAGTGCCACAGCGCCCGGTTTCCTACCTGGATGCCATCCGTGAGTGGGACCTCTGGCGCATTCTCAAGGAGCGCTGTATCGATGGCAGTGAACTTTGCGACGTGCTGGCGATTCCGCACAACTCGAATATCAGTAATGGCCGCATGTTTTCCATCGACTACGCCGGTGCCTGGTCCGACGAGGCGAGGGCAGCCCGGGCGAAGCTGCGTATGGAGGTCGAACCGGTGATTGAGATTATGCAGCACAAGGGTGACTCCGAGTGCCGCAATGGCCTGACCGGCGTGCTCGGTGGCACCGACGAGCTCTGTGATTTCGAGAAATTCGAGAACCTGGCCTTTACCTCGATTACCGGTACGCCGGACGTCGACGACTGCTATTCCGGCCCGCTGGAAGACTGGGTGCCGCATCTGGGACCTAACTGTCTGACCCGTAACAGCTATGTGCGCTATGCGCTGACCGAAGGCCTGGTGCAGGAAGAATCAATCGGTGTAAATCCCTTTAAATTCGGTATCACCGCAAGTACCGATACCCATAACGGGCTTGCCGGCGGCGTGATGGAAAAGAGCTTTCCCGGTCACCTCGGCAATGGCGATTCCACGGCGGTCCAGCGCGTGCAGTTCAACCGGGAAATTGCGGGCAATACCAGCAATAACCCGGGCGGTCTGATCGGGGTCTGGGCGGAGCAGAACACACGGGATTCCATCTTTGACAGTATTCGCCGCAAAGAAGTCTTCGGCACCAGCGGGCCCCGCATCCAGCCGCGTTTCTTCGGTGGCTGGGATCTGCCAGCGGACCTGTGCAGTGATCCGGAAATGATCGCTCGCGCCTATGAAGCTGGAGTGCCCATGGGGTCAGATCTGCCCGCGGCCAACGCCGCCGCCCCCAGTTTTGTAGTCAGCGCATTGGCGGATGCAGGCACGCCTGCCTACCCGGGAGTGCCTCTGCAGCGCCTGCAGATCATCAAGGGCTGGGCGGATGGGGAGGGTAATCATCACCAGCGCGTGTTCGAAGTGGCGGGCGCGCCCGATAATGGCGCAGCGGTTGATCTAAATACCTGCGAGCCCCAGGGTGACGGCTTCGCCCAGCTCTGCGCAGTCTGGAAGGATCCCGAGTTCGATGCCAAGCAGAGTGCTGTCTACTACCTGCGTGCGGTGGAAAACCCGAGCTGTCGTTACTCCACGTGGCAGTGCCTGACGATTCCAGATGATGAAAAGCCGGCAGACTGCGCCGACCCGCAAATGCCCCCTGTGATCCAGGAGCGGGCCTGGTCCTCGCCGATCTGGTACACCCCACAGGGATAGTTAATCCGGTGTGGGGGTGAGGCGATCCGCCAGGTCCTGCAGCCGCTGTATGCGCTCCTGGCTGGTCGGGTGACTGCGCAGAAACGGCAACTGCGAGGAGCTGCCGTAGCGTTTCAGTAAACTGGTCTGCAGGCGCACCGCACCCTCTACTTCAAAACCTGCTTCCAGCGCCCAGATGGCACCAAGGTAATCGCTTTGGTGTTCCTGGTCACGGGAGAACTTGGTCTCGATTAACTGGCGCCCGTACTCGCCGGCCAGTATCGCGTAGCCGTTATTGGTGGACTGACGCAGGATCTGCTCGGCCAGTTCCATGGGCAGGGTGACGCCCATACGTTCTGTAACGTGGTCCAGCTTCAGGTGCGCGACCTCATGACCCAGTACCGCAGCCCATTGGCTGGCGTCGTAACCGATCAGTTTGGTTATGCCCAGGGTAATCATCACCGTACCGCCGGGGCCCACAGGGGCGGCGAGGGCATTGGGGGTCGAGCCCGGAATCAATAGAAACCGGGGGCAGATTTCCGCTACATCACACACCCCTTTGTAGACCCCGTCGATCATCAGGACCTGGGAGGTTTTCAGGCGGTCGATAACGACGCCGCGGTCATCTTTCAGAAGAATGGATGCATCCGGACTGCGGGCGAGTTCGGCGATCAGCCAGGATTGTTCCGGTTCCTGCGCGCCCGCGAGGCCGGATACTGTCATGAGGAGAAGCAGTGCGCTGGCGCACTGCACGCAGTGGCGAAGGATATTCCGCATGGATTGATTCAAGTCTGACATCGGCAGGGCCAGGCAGCCGCTTGCATTCGTTATTGAGAATAATAGTCAGACCGCGGCTTTACCGCGAAGTTGCCGGCTGCGGCAATCAGAGCTGCAGGATGTGCGCCGTGCCCTCCAGGTCATTCTGTTTTTCGTCGATGAACTTAAACTTGTTCCAGCCGACGCGAATAATGTCATTGGTAACAAGTAGTCGACGGCTGGAGATGGCCTGTTCGTTGACGAAAGTACCGTTGGTGCTGTCTAGATCTTCCACCGAGACTTCGATGACACCCTCCAGGTATTCACTGGGCGCGATGTTCAGCTGGGCGTGGTTGGAGCTGATGGTGGCATCCTCGATCTGGATGTCGCAGTCGGGGTGGCGGCCAATGGTAATGGTGCCTTCGGTGAGTTCGATTTTGTTGACGACCACGTCGTCAACCAGTTGAGCCAGTAGGGGCATGATGGTCTCCTGATTAGCCTGTTAACCGCGCAATCACCAGGGAGGCGTTGTCGGTCGTTCCGTTTTCAATACATTTATCCAGCAGCTCTTGCGCCGTTTCCTCGAGGCCAGACTCGCGACCCAGCACGGCGGTGATGTCCTGGTTCGTCAGCACCTGGAACAAGCCATCTGAGCAGATTAAATACACATCGCCGATCTGCACATCCAGATTCTGCTGGCTGATCTCTACTTCCATGCTGATGCCCAGCGCGCGCGTCAATATGTGGCTGTAGGGATGAGACTCCATTTCACTGGCCGACAGCGCCTTCTCTTTGACCATTTGCTGGGCCAGGTTGTGGTCTTCGGTTAACTGCTGGAGCTCTCCCTGCCGAAACCGGTAACAGCGTGAGTCTCCGATATGAACCAGCGACAATTGCTCGTCCTGCAGCAGCGCAGCGGTCAGTGTGGTACCCATTTTCGCGTGTTTGGGTTCTTCGCTGCGCCGCTGGTGAATGAGCTCATTGGCCGCCTTTGCAGAAAACAACAGCGCCTCGTCCAGCTCGGCCCCGCTTACGGATGGAGCCGATCGCAGCAGGTGAAGCGGCCGGCGCTCAACAAATTCAATGGCGATCTGGCTGGCGATGTCGCCTCCCTTGTAACCCCCCATGCCGTCAGCCACGGCCAGCAGCGCCGCCTGGCCATCACCGACCGAGTGGCAGGCAATGCTGTCCTGGTTGGATGGGCGTTGGCCGGTGACGGATGAGCCGTAGCAGTCGATGATCATGGTCAGGCACTCAGCTTGAAATCGCGCTGCATTTTCTTGCGTATTTCAGCCGCCATCTCACCCGCATCGGCGAAACGCTTTTCGGGCTCTTTATGCATCGCCTTGTTGATGATTTTCACTGCACTCATGGGCAGCTCGGCGCGATGGCTGCGAATGCTTTTGTACTTCGAATTGACGATTTGATAGGCCACGTTGGCGACGTTGTCGCCGTTAAAGGGAACATGGCCGGTAAGCAGCTGGTAAAAACTGACACCCAGGCTGTAGATGTCGGTGGCGCCGGTAGCCTTTTCGCCCTTCAGCAATTCGGGCGAGAGGTAAATAGGGCTGCCGAGAATCTCGCCGGTCTGGGTATTGGAGCTGTCGACGATGCGCGCGATACCAAAGTCAGTGACTTTCAACTGTTGGGTGTCCGCATTGAAAATGAGATTGCCGGGTTTTATGTCCCGGTGAACGATGTTCTGCTGATGCGCGTAGTGCAGTGCATCGGCGACTTCCGCAATGATCTGATACACAGTGGCCACCGGCAGCAGGTTATCGGGCTGGCAGTAGCGGTTGAGGGATTCGCCCTCGGCGTAGTCCATGGCTATGTAAGACAGGTCTTCTTCCTCGCCCACGTCGTAGACCGTCACAATATTGGGATGGCTGAGTCGGCCGGCGGCTTCTGCCTCGCGATTAAAGCGTGCCTTCAGGTCCTCGATAACAGCGTCATCGTATTGCGCGTAGGTGAGGGTCTTGATCGCGACGCGACGGCCAATTTTGGGGTCGTGACCCAGGTAGACCACGCCCATGGCGCCGCGACCAAGCTCGCGTTCTATCTCATAGCGACCCAGAACCGTCTCACTGACTATGGGCGCGTTCATCGCCACGGTCTGGCTCAGGCCGAGTTCCGGGAACTGGATCGGTTTATAGACTTCCTGTAAGTGTTTCAGGTGGGTCCTGGCGTCTTTGTAGTTGCGTGAACGCTGCAGTAGTAACTGGAATGTATTAATGGCGGCCTTGTACTGGCGCTTCGATTCCTGTTTCAAGCCAACTTCGTAATAGGTTTCCAGGGTGGCGTTGGTGGTGAGGCAGTAGTGCAATACATTGAGCGTCTCGTCGAGCCTGTTCTGGCTGAAATACTCGCGAGAGAGCTCGGTGTGGGCGCGGTGAGACTGATTGACCAAGGTATCCCAGCGCTTCTGTTGCAGGCGCCAGATGGACATTACGCCGTAGCTGATGATCAAGCCGCTCAGCAGGTATTCGACGGGGAGCCAGCGCTCGGCAACCACCTGCACGCTGACCTGCATGGTGATCAGTACCGCCAGCGCGAAGGCTGCGAGCAGCGTGGCGACAATGGGCTGTAAGCGGGGCTGTAAGAGAATGGCGTACAGGACGACAACTGTCAGTACCGCGCGCTCATCCCAGTACTGGTACCAGCTATTTATGGCTGTAGCGGAGCTACCGATAAAGGCCGGAACAGGAAGTGGATTGGCCAGCTCCGGGTTAATGAGCTGCGCTAGCGAGTGCAGCGCGTCGCTCAGCCAGGGCAGAGGCGGCAGGGCCCCGTACGCGCCGATTATGACAGCGGTAGATAGGAGTAGCAGAGTTTTCCAACTGACAAGCTGCAACAAAGCAGCGTGAATCCGCTCCACTGGCACAGGCCCAAAAAATCGATTCGATTTACTATATCGTTTTTTGGAATTTGCGAATTCACGAGGGGCTAAAACTGTGACTCTGGGCGCAGAATTAGAGAGCGAGCCCCGGTTTGCCCCCTGGTTCCTCGGCTCGCCGGGTTAGGCAGCCAGTTAGATTAACCGGCTGCGCCCCCTGGAACTAAGTCGGTTCCCGGCGTTCTACGTGCTGCTCTGCTTTTTCAGCCACAGAAATTGCATGACATAACCCACCAGGAAGATGACCAGAAACGCGAGATAAAATCCCCTCAGCAGTGGATGCTCCGGGTTGGTGAGTACCGGGTCTCCCACCGGGAGGCGCAACAGCGCGTCGGTTATCGCGGGAATCATGTGAAACAGCAAGGTGGCCGAGAAGCAAAATGCCTGAAAGTACGCTGCAATCTTCGCAAAGGCCGAAATTTTAGTAACGAGGAAACCGCCAGCCAGGGCCAGTAAAGTCAGAACAGCGAGGCCGTGGGCAGGCCCGAAACCGCCATGCTGGTAAATCATCAGGGCGGTCGCGGCCGCGATAAAGGTACAACCCAAATAGAGCTGACCCGTTTTTTGCTCTGGTGTAATCACCCTGTACACCGCCAGGGTGTAAAAACCGGCAATCAGGGCAATGATGGCGATAATCGTGTGAAACCAGCCAAGTAAAGTGATTTCGGGCATGGGGCTAATTCTCCTTATAGTTTGTTCGATTATATCGGGTGTATTGCCGGTTAGCCCAGGCACCGCCGCTGGAAGTTCTCCAGTAACTTTTCCGGGTCCTGGGCCTTGCGGAAGAATCCCTCGAGATACTTGATGCCCCGTTTGCGCTCTGCGTCGGACAATACCGGGGCCCGCTGGTAGAGGTCGATAATGGCCTCGCGCTGCGCAACGACATGATCAAGCGCCTTGTGGAGGGCCTCCGGCGGGCCGCAATAACCGCGGTAAAGCCGGTTGGTTACCCGCTTGATACTCAACGACCGATCCGGCACGCCGTAGCGTGGGTTCACCAGGCCGGTGACATCGAAATCGTAGGGGATAAAAAATATCTCACCTTCGATGCCGATCAATTGCCCGTTGTGGCAGCAATTTTTGTCGTCTTTGCCCGTGACCAGTGACCAGTCGGTATTGCCGATCAGGTAGTGGAAGATATATACCCTGGCAGCGTGCGCTTCATTCAGTCGTTGTTTTGGCAAGCTGTCAATCGCCAGCACCTGGCCACCAATCAGCTCGGCCAGCTCATACTCGGTTTCAATGACAAAGGCGTACTTGTCGGTGGTTTTGTCGGCGTTTGCGCTATCGATATAGCTCATGTGCAGCAACCTGACGCGATAACTGTAGTCAGTGATCAGGTTGAGTATCCGGTAGGCCAGGTATTCCTCGATGGTGTTGGCTTGTCCCTTTCCGCCGCGGCGGCAGTGCGTGACGAGACGAAGGAATTCATGCCCCGAGAACAGGTCGTTTTCACTGCCAATACCTTCAGCCTGGCTGGGGTCAAACTGGAGTTTGATGGGCGGGAAGGTGCAGACGACCATCCGGCTTTTTCCGCCAGTTATGGCGCTGATGGTCTGCGTGACTCCGTTCGCGCCAAGCTCAAAGCGACGGGCCTCGTTGTTCTCGTCGTCGAACAGTTCCTGGAAGGGGCCCCTCAGCTCAACGTCCAGGATCGTTTCATCCTCGAACAGGGGTGTGGCTTCGGCGCCGATTGCCGTGGCCAGTAGAAACACTCCCAGGGTGAGCTTGAGCACCCTATTATTTCCTCGAGCAGATCGATTCAAGGGTGTTCAAGCCGCCGTGCAGCGAAACACCGGGATATTGCGGTCGGTGCGAGCCTGGTATTCGTCGAAGTCCGGGTACAGGGAACACAGGTGTGGCCACAGGCCGGCCTTCTCCTCGTCGCTGACGCGCGTGGCGGTATAGGTCTTCTCCTCGCCGTCGACCATGATCTGGACCCTGGGGTTTGCAGCGATGTTGTAATACCAGGCCGGCATCTTGTCCATGCCCCCCTGGGAGGCCACCAGCAACTTGTCCTCGCCATGCGGCAGGTGGATCAGGGCGATGCGGCGAATCTTGCCGGATTTGGCGCCGGTGGTGGTGACGATACAGACCGGGTAGCCGCCGATAAACTTGTTCATCAGGCGCCCCTTGCTCATCCGGAACACCCACACGTTGAGGTGAGTTGCGCCACGCAATATGGCGCGAATCAAACCCATGCCGCGCTCGGGGAAGGCCTGCACCTGCTCGCGTTTTTTGGTGACGTAGTCGTACTCAACCATGCGCCGTGTTTCCTGTGTTTAGTGCAGGTGCCCACTCTAACCACTGCCTGCTCAGCTGTCACCCGGGCACACCATCTGTGCTAAACTGAACGGCCCTTTAGCGATCGTGTAACAGCCATGAGTATTGCCAGCGACCGCCTGCAAACCATCCGCAAACAGGTGGAAGATCTCCTCGACCAGGAAGAGGAGAAGAAGCTGTCCGATGAGGAGCAGCGTTTCCTGAAAGAGCGCATCAAAGCCCAGCTGGAACGCGAGGATGCGGTGCTGGTGGCGCACTATTACACCGCCCCGGAAATCCAGGCCCTGGCCGAGGAAACCGGCGGTTGCGTTAGCGACTCCCTGGAGATGGCGCGCTTCGGCCACGACCACAAAGCGTCTACTCTCATCGTGGCCGGCGTTAAATTCATGGGGGAAACCGCGAAGATCCTCACTCCCGAGAAGCGGGTATTGATGCCCACCCTGGAAGCCACCTGCTCCCTGGACCTGGGCTGCCCCATCGATGAGTTTTCCGCCTTCTGCGATGCAAACCCGGACCGCAAGGTGGTGGTCTACGCCAACACCTCGGCGGCGGTCAAAGCCCGCTCGGATTGGGTCGTCACCTCCAGCATCGCCCTGGATGTGGCGGAGCATCTGGCCGACCAGGGCGAGAAAATCATCTGGGCCCCGGATCAGCACCTGGGTAACTATGTGAAGCGCCAGACCGGCGCCGATATCCTGATGTGGGACGGCGCCTGTATCGTGCACGAGGAGTTCAAGGCGCGGGCGCTGCAGGACCTTAAAAAGGTCTACCCCGAGGCGGCCGTGCTGGTACACCCGGAATCACCGGCCCAGGTCATCGACCTGGCGGACCGGGTCGGTTCCACCACCCAGATCATCAATGCCGCGAAGGACATGGACAACCAGCAGTTCATTGTCGCCACCGACCAGGGCATTTTCTACAAGATGCAGCAGATGGTGCCCGACAAGGAACTGATCATCGCGCCCACCGCGGGTGAGGGCGCTACCTGCCGCAGCTGCGCCCACTGTCCGTGGATGCGGATGAATGAGCTGGAATCCCTGGCCACGGTATTCGAGCGCGACGACAACGAGATATTCGTCGACCCGGAAATCGGCAAACAGGCCATGGTGCCCCTGAACCGAATGCTGGATTTTGCCCGCGGTCTCAACCGCCAGGTCGTCGGCAACGCCTGAGCGCAGGCCGCCTCACACAAAGTTATCCACAGTTTTGGCTTCACCCTCCGACCCCAATGGGGTCGGAGGGTGAAGCCAAAACTGTGGATAACTTAGAATTTCATGCGTTCGCGCAGTTCCGCCACATCCTGGATGCGCTGGCTGATTTTGGCCGATGTGTGGTAATCGTCCCGCGACAGGTCCATGGCGTAATTGAGCTGACGCTCGGCCTCATCCAGTACCCCGTTGAGAATGAAGTACTCGGCCCGGGCCTGGTGCAAACCGGCGATATTCCCCGACAACCCCTGCACTTCTGCCAGCAGGTACCATAGCCCCGGGTCGCCCGGGTGGACGTGGCTCTGCTCGATCAACACTTCTTCAGCCACGTGCGCCTGGTCATTCATTAGCAGGGCCCGGGCATAGGCCATGGTCAGGGCGTGGTTACCCGGGTAGAGGCGCAGTTCCTGTTGCAGAACACGTATCGCCGACTGGGCTTCACCGATACTCAGGTCGAGGTCCGCCTGGGCCACAATATATTCCAGCCGTTCCGGGCGCTTGGCCAGCAGCTTGTCCAGTTCCTTCTGCGCTTCTGCGGGTCGGCCGCTTTCGGTCAGCGCCAGCACCAGGGCATAACGGGTACCTTCCTCCGAGAAGGGTTCACCCTCGAGACTGTTGCGAAAGGTTTCCACCGCGCGCTGTGGCGTATCGGCATGGTGCACCTGCATACGTGCGCGCATCAGGTGAAATGAGAGGCTGGGTTCGCGCTCAACTACCGGGTATTGCCTGGCCCGGTTGCGGGTATCCGCAATCCGGCTCTCCGACAGGGGGTGAGTGCGCATGAATTCGGGTACCCGGTTGGCACTGGAATAGCGGCTGTTTTGCAGCATCCGCTCGAACATGGCCGGCGCCGCGTGGGGATCCATGTCCGCCTTGGCCATGGTTTGCATGCCGATGCGGTCCGCCTCGGCCTCGTTGGCACGACTGTGGCGCAACTGGGCATCGAGTGCGGCGGCCTGGGTGGCAGAGAGTGCAGCCAGACCCGCGCCACCGCCGGTGGTTGCAATCAATACGGCACCGGCGGTGGCGCGGGTCTGGCTGCACTCTCTGCCACC